>Ga0213830_1000053_pt1 | contig 243971 bp, 240 predicted proteins | sample SWATP11_FD_161661 | JGI IMG/M metagenome (GOLD analysis project Ga0213830, IMG submission 161661) | Coastal seawater microbial communities from Marineland, Florida, United States - SWA TP1 #1 | ecosystem: Environmental > Aquatic > Marine > Coastal | place: USA: Florida | collected 2016-08-06 | reverse complement strand
CTCGCCGCGAGGTAAAAAACTGTAAAAAGCTATGCAATTCAGGGAGTTGAGAACTTCGCCTCACTTAGTTAAAAAGCCGCGTTAACCGCCGCTCCCCTAAGCGAGGATGCGCATTCTACAGACATCATATCTGGCGTCAACAGCTGATATTAAAAAAACTCAGTTTTTCTCTTTTTTATAAAACACGCCTTTGAACTGCATTAAATAGACCCATCCTGAGACGGCTCTTAGATTACTTTCGATACCAATGATAAAGCCCGCAAAAGCGGGCTTTATCATTACTGAAACCAAAGAAGGTTATCCCGCTGTATAGTTCAGTGGGATAAATGATCCCCAGAGAATTACCGAGACAGCAAGAATCCCCACCAGCACACATAAGCCAACGGTGAGAATAGATGACGAAAAGAAAAATGCGCGGTCTTCCGGGATCTGCATGATCACCGGCACACCGATGTAGAGCAAATATACGGTATAAGAGACAGCAACCATCCCGACAACCACATTGAACCAAAGCATCGGATAGAGGCCGGCCAAACCGGAGATAAACATTGGCGTCGCAGTAAAAGTTGTTAACACCATACATTCATCAAGTGAAACGCTACCGCCGTAGGTCTTTTCCATCCAGCGGATGGTATAAGCCATAAACGCCACACCAGCCCACATAGCAAAGTAAAATGCTAATGCAGCGGGCAACGCGCTAGATACGGCTAGTTTTACCGGATCATGCCCTGCGATGCTCCACCCCACTTGAGTGGTACCAATAAACATAGATACAGCAGGTATCGCAGCTAAGATACTAATCTGAGCGACGAATACATGCGCAGTTGAATAGCGCTCCTGCCGTATCAGACCCCACTCCTCTTTCGGATGGTAGAGCATCCCCATCATATGCTGAATAAACATTAGATTACTCCCCAGAGGCTCAACCCACTGATCTCAGGGGTCTTGCTCCTGCATTTTAACGCCCATCAACTCTGGTGAGTCTGCCAAGCTCACTCTAGCCAAAGAGCCGGCCATTAAAATATGGTCTGGTACATAAGATAGTGGTCAACCAGCAATACCGCGAATAACCACATAATGTATGCAATGCTGTATTTAAAGAGCGCCATCGGCTGCTGACGGTCATCGCCTTTTAAAACGATCCAGGCCCACCAAAGAAATCTGAGGTTCAAAGCACTAACGCCTATAAGGTATATCGATCCAGACATGCCAGTCAGAAACGGCAACGCGGTGGTCGCTATCATCAACAACGTATACAGCATGATCTGTAATCGGCAGAACCGTTCGCCGTGGGTGACCGGCAACATTGGCACCCCTGCTTTTATGTAATCTTCCTTACGCGCGATACATAACGCCCAGAAATGAGGCGGAGTCCAGGCGAATATAATTAGCATTAATAGCAGTCCGTCTGCTTCCATCACCCCTGTAACAGCGGTCCAGCCAAGCAGCGGAGGAGCTGCGCCCGCGACGCCGCCAATAACAATATTCTGTGGCGTTGCTCGCTTCAGGTAAGCGGTATAGATAAAGGCGTAACCAATTAATGACGCTAGCGTTAGCCAAGCAGTTAAAGGATTAACAAACAGAGCCAAAATCACGATACCGGCTGTTCCGATGATTGCCGCAAAAGTCAGGGCCTGGTGCGGCTCCAATTTACCTGCCGGTAACGGACGCTGTCGGGTTCTCGCCATTCGCTCATCAATGCGACGGTCAATAACATGATTTACCGCCGCCGCAGATGCAGCAGCAAGACCTATTCCCAAGTTAGCTACCAGCAACAGGAATGGATTGGGTGCATTATGCGATGCTAGACACATACCGACTGTCGCAGTCAGCAACATTACCAACACCACCTTGAATTTAGTTAGCGCCAGATAGTCTCTCCAGCCAACCTGACTATCAACTGTTTTGAAGCTGAACATATGGCACCTCCGAAATCACGTCTGACACATTGGATCGAATAATCATCAAAGCCACGAGTATGGCGACAGCCCCCGCATGATGAATAATCGCTAGTAATACCGGCACCGCCAGTACTGCATTCAGGAACCCACTGATTATCTGCAGCATAGTAAGCAGCACTAGCGCCACGACAGGACGGCGTAACTGCTCTTGCGGCCATAGCCAAAATGCCAATATTGCAACAGCAATTAATGTGACGAGCGCTCCCGCCCTATGCACCAACTGAATCGCCGCTCTGGCATCCAGTGGCAACATCCCTCCTTCATAGTTCGGCCCTAGCTCGGGTAGACTGAAACCCTGTTGATAGTCAGGAACCACATCCAGTTCGTGGCTGCATTGCAGCACACCATCACAAGCCCAGCCTGCGTAATTGCTGCTGGTCCAGCCACCCAGCACTATCTGCACCATCACTACAACAATCACCAGACCAACAATTCTTCTGGCTCTGGCGTATATACGGGGTACTGCTTCCATCCAGCAGCGAATACGGCTATGTAGTTCTATTAGCAAAAGCAGAGTTAACAGCCCCCCGAGCAAATGTGTTGTCACTATCTGAGGTAATAACTTCAGGGTGACTGTCCACATCCCAAAAATCCCCTGAACAATAACGAGTAGTAGCAGGAAATAAGATAGTTTGCGGGGGTATTCGGGTACCGTGCGGTTACGTACTGCCTGGATCGCCAGCAAAGTTATTATCAGCCCCAGCGTTGTGGCTGCATATCTATGGATCATTTCCAGCCAGCCTTTCTTCGTGTCTATCGGCTGATCCGGATATAACGCCTGAGCCCGGACACCCGCATCTCCGGTTGGCACTAGCCACTCACCGTAGCAGCCAGGCCAGTCGGGGCACCCCAAACCTGCATCATTGATCCGAGTCCATCCACCCAGCACCACCACAATGATCACTAGCCCCAAAGCCAATCGAACAAGAACAATGGGAGAAAGAAACTTACTCATACTCAACCCACCTTTGACAGCTTCAGCAGTTTCTTCAGATCTTTCAGCACCAGCTCCGGTGACTGTTTCGCATCGTAGTGAAGGACAAGGTTACCGAGTGGGTCCACCAGCCAAACCCCCTCTCTCAATTGATGGCTGATGCCTCTGCTCGATTCAATTCCGGTAGCTGTTAGGTCCAGCCAGTCGACCCGCTCACGTTCTTTTCCTGTCGCCTGAATCAGCTTCGGAATCACCTCTCGCCATTGTTCACAGTCGCTGCAGTGCTCGGTTTGCTTTAGTACCAGCAGCCAACGTTCGGGCCTTTGCCACTGCTGGCCATTTTTCGATAGCTGCCACTGATCTATATGACTGCCCACCACTAACTCGCCATTATGAGTCCGTCCTTCAGGAACCCCGATTCCGCTGTAATACATTCCCATCGCGCTGAGCATAGGCACAAAGGCTATGCCCCAGATCAGCCAGAAGATCTTACGATTCATCGAACACCTCCCTTTTTTCAGCATTCAACCGACGAAAGCCAAACCCAACCATCAGCAGCACCATCGCCGACATCGCAAACCATTGCACCGCATAGCCGATATGTTTCTCAGGTGAGATACCAGCTACTCCCCACTCAGTCACAGCGCCTTCAATGACCGGCTGATCCAGCAACAGCTCTCTGGCTACCAACGGATCACTAACAACGGCCTTCAGTCGGCTGATATCCAACCATTGCACACGTTTCGGCCATCCCTGCTCCCACTCGGTGTCAGCCAGCACAATAGGTTTGGGAATCACACGCAGCCTGCCACTAAGCGTCACTTGACCTTCAGGCAGCTCGAGTTCTGGGAGCACAGTCCGATTAGGATCTGCGGCAAGCCATCCCAGATTGACCGGTAGCAGCTGACTGGTTTTTGATTCGGTTAGCAGGGCAACGACTTCGTAACCGGCGATACCCTGACGGGTGCGATTATCGAGCAAAAGGTAATGATTGGAGAGAAAACGGCCTGTCGCCTCAAATCGATACATGTTGCCCTGCCACTGGGCCAGTAGAGCCATCAGGTCTGTATGTTCATGCCGGTCTGATCGCCATTGCGCCAGCAACATCTCCTTCTGCTCAGCACGATCAAGCTGCCAGAAGCCGAGTGACGCTAGGCCGGGAGCGATACAGAGCGCGATCCATAACCAGCACTTGAATCGAACGAGCGACTGTTCTTTACTCATAACACCCCCTGAGGAGATGACCCGATGCTGAAACTTGTTGTTATTGTTCTATTCTTCGCCACTGTTATCAGCTTATTCAGCGGACTGTTTTTTCTTCTGAAGGACCGCAGTCGTTCCCACCGTACGGCCAACATGCTTGCTATACGCGTCACACTCAGCATCGCCCTTTTAGGCTCACTGATATATGGGCTTTATAGTGGCGACATATCGCCTAATCAGCCCTGGTAATCTCAGATGATATAAACAAAAAGGAACAACCCTACCCAGACCACATCTACAAAATGCCAATACCAGGCGACAGCTTCGAAGCCGAAGTGCTGATCCGGACTAAAATGACCTTTCAACACCCTCAATAAAATGATGATCAGCATCAGCGTACCCAGAGTGACATGCAGGCCGTGAAAACCGGTCAGAATAAAGAATGTTGCTCCATAAATACCTGCCTGAAGGGTCAGGCCAAGTTCAGTGTAAGCTTCGATGTATTCTTCTATCTGGAAGAACAGAAACACGCAGCCCAGCAGCACCGTCGCCGCCAACCAGATCGCTATCTGCGGCCGTTTATCGTTTTTAAGTGCTTTATGAGCGATAGTGACTGTAAAGCTTGAGGTAATCAGTAGGATGGTATTCAACAGCGGCAGGTGCCATGGATCGATGATCGCGTCAGGCCCTTTAAAAGCGGTGTTATCCGGCGTCGTCATCAACGGCCAACTTGCCTCGAACCCTTCCCAAAGCATGTTTGAGACACCTTTTTCGCCTTCCCCTCCCAACCAAGGAACGGCTAATACCCTGATGTAGAAAAGCGCACCAAAGAAAGCGGCAAAGAACATCACCTCCGAGAAAATGAACCAGCTCATCCCCCAGCGAAAAGAAGCATCCATCTGCTCGCTATACATCCCGGACATGCTTTCATTAATCACATTGCCAAACCAGCCAACCAGAATCAGCCCCATCATCAGAGCCCCGGCCAGCAATAAAGCCAACCCTAACCCACCAGCATCTTTGGCCATTCCGTTCAGCAAGTTACCTGCACCATAAGCCAGCAGGAAAAGTGCTATCGACGCCAGAATTGGCCACCGGCTTTGTGCCGGAACGTAATAGGTTTCAGTACTCATAACTGATATCTCCCTGCCTGTTCTGCCTTGGGCTGCCAGGCAACTTTTTTCTCACCCTGCTCCGGAGTGATATCAAAAAGCGTGTATGACAAAGTTATTTTGCCGATATGATCCGGAAGCTTTTTATCCACAACAAACACCAGTGGCATCTCTCGCTCTTCCGAGGCATTCAATGGCTGGCGATCAAAACAGAAACAGTTCACTTTATGCAGATACTGCGCGGCTTCAGCCGGAGCCACCGACGGAATCGCTTGTGCCACCATGTAATTTCCGGTCGGGTTAAAAGCGACATATGCGGTTTGTTTCATCTGGCCGGGATGGACGACAATCTCACTTTCCGAAGGTTTGAAACGCCAGGGCATCTGCTCGTTATTGACCGCAATAAACTGCACCGCTACTTGTCGGTTAGTATCCGGTGCCGTCTGTGCCACCGGCCCTGTATTGGTCACTTTTCCGTTGATACCGGTAATTTCACAAAACACGTCATATAACGGCACCATCAAAAAGCCGAAACCAAACATCAGACAGCAGGTCAGCAGCAGTTTTCTGGCCGTCCTTCTATTTGCAGCAGCATCCGCCATAACAGCCTCCTGCTATTTCACTTCCGGTGGAGTTTCGAAGGTGTGATAAGGCGCGGGCGATTCAACTGTCCACTCCAGCCCTTCAGCACCTTCCCACGCTTTGGCGTCAGCCTTTTCGCCACCACGAATGTTCTGAATCACGTTATAGACAAACAGCAACTGCGATAGTCCGAAGATAAAGGCACCAACACTGGCAATTGCGTTGAAATCAGCAAACTGCAATGCGTAGTCCGGAATCCTGCGCGGCATCCCTGCCAGGCCGACAAAGTGCATCGGGAAGAATGTGATGTTTACACCAATGAAGCTAAGCCAGAAGTGTAATTTACCCATGGTTTCGTTGAGCTGGTGACCTGTCCACTTAGGTAGCCAATAATATGCCCCGGCCATGATTGAGAATATCGCGCCCGGTACAAGTACATAATGGAAGTGCGCCACCACAAAGTAAGTATCGTGATACTGGAAATCAGCTGGCGCTATTGCCAGCATCAGTCCCGAGAAACCACCGATGGTGAACAGCACCACAAACGCCAGGGCAAATAACATTGGCGTCTCAAATGTCATGGCACCACGGAACATGGTTGCAACCCAGTTGAACACTTTCACCCCGGTAGGAACCGCGATCAGCATGGTTGCAAACATGAAGAAAAGCTCACCCGCCAGCGGTATACCAACGGTAAACATATGATGCGCCCACACAAGAAACGACAGCACAGCAATTGACGCTGTGGCGTAGACCATTGAGGCGTAGCCAAACAACTTTTTGCGGGCAAAAGTCGGGATGATCTCACTGATAATACCGAAGGCCGGCAAAATCATGATATAGACCTCAGGGTGACCGAAGAACCAGAACACGTGCTGGAACAGCACCGGATCACCGCCACCTGCAGCGTTGAAAAAGCTGGTGCCGAAGTGGATATCCATCAGCATCATAGTCACCACGCCCGCGAGCACCGGCATAACCGCAATTAGCAAGAAAGCCGTAATCAACCATGTCCAGACAAATAGTGGTAACTTCATCATCGTCATGCCAGGGGCACGCATATTGAGGATAGTAGCGATAATATTGATCGCTCCCATGATGGAGCTGATCCCCATCATATGCACCGCGAAGATAAAGTAGGTCACACTAGGTGGAGCATAAGTAGTGGAAAGAGGCGCATAAAATGTCCAACCGAAATTAGGGGCTCCGCCATCCATGAATAGCGTTGAGATCATCATCGCGAACGCAAATGGCAGTATCCAGAAGCTCCAGTTGTTCATCCGCGGCAGCGCCATATCCGGCGCCCCCACCATCATTGGAATCATCCAGTTAGCCAGCCCAACGAATGCTGGCATCACGGCACCAAACACCATGATAAGACCATGCATGGTGGTCATCTGGTTAAAGAAATCTGGCTGGATCAGCTGTAGTCCAGGCTGAAATAGCTCAGCCCGAATCATCAGCGCCATACAGCCGCCGACCAGAAACATCAGCAGGCTGAACCAAAGGTACATAGATCCAATATCTTTGTGGTTAGTGGTATAGAGCCAGCGGCTAATACCTTTCGCCGGACCGTGATGATCCGACACTTCTTCCACAGCGCGGTTGAGCGTATTCATAACCCTCTCCTACTGCTTCAGTTCAGCAATCTGTTTTGGTGACACGATATCGCCCGTGCTATTACCCCAGGCGTTGCGTTCATAGGTGATAACTGCAGCAAGATCGACGGCACTGAGCTGTTCACCAAAGGCCTGCATTGCGGTGCCAGACTTACCGTTAACCACAATATCGATGTGAGCAGCCATATCCCCAATAACCATGGGACTGTTTTTCAAGCCGGGGAATACACCAGGTAACCCCTCGCCGTTTGCCTGGTGACAGGCAGCACAAGCGGTGTTGTACACCTTCTCCCCTTGCTCCATCAGTTCAGCCAGTGTCCACTGTTTCTCAGCAGCGGCGGCCTGCTTGGCCTTAGCCCCCTGAGCTTCAGCTAACCATTGTTCAAACTCCGCTTTAGGTTTCACTTCCACCACAATTGGCATGAAACCATGATCCTTACCGCAGAGTTCGGCACATTGGCCGCGATAGATACCGGGCTCCGGCACGTTGGTCCAGGCTTCATTAATAAAACCGGGGATCGCATCTTTCTTCACCGCAAACGCAGGTACCCACCAAGAGTGGATCACATCGTTAGCTGTCAGTAGGAAACGTACTCGCGTATTGGCAGGAATAACCAGTGGGTTATCAACATCCAGCAGGTAATGTTCGTTCTTCTCTGCCTTGTTGTTGATCTCCTCAAGCGGGGTCGCCAGACTGGAAAAGAAATCGACGTCTTTACCCAGATACTGATAACGCCACTTCCACTGATAACCGGTCACCTGGATATCCAGTTCCGCTTCCCCTTTATCGTACATTTTGATCAGGGTCGCGGTGGCCGGCACAGCCATCGCAATAAGGATAATGAACGGAATTACTGTCCAGACAATTTCCACCAGGGTGTTCTCATGGAAGTGATGCACTTCCACCCCTTTAGATTTACGGTGATGAATAATCGACCACAGCATCACGCCAAACACGACAACGCCGATCGCAACGCAAATCCAGAAAATTGTCATATGCAGATCAAATACGGACTGACTGATCTCCGTAACACCCGGTGTCATATTGACATCCCAGTCAGCTCGCACAGCATTAGGTAGCCACCACAGCATAACCAGTGGCCATTTTATTTTTATAGTCACCACAGCCCCCTTCCCTTGCATCCCATGAAGTAGGTAATACCTGATCCTCGTCCTTGATGAATGACCTACAAGATCACTGAGTTATAAGGAAGTATAGCAGGCGTATAAAAAACACAAGTTAGGATCAGCTATCTGCCAAATTCAGGGCAAACAGCACCATCAGACTTACAAAAACAATGAATAGGGCGGCCAGAAGGATAGCCAGGGCAAAGTAGCTCCAGCCTCGACCGCTTGAGAAGTCACGTTGTCGGTTGTGCTCCGACTGAACGCCAAAGAAGGCTGCCAGCACACTCATAACCATCTGCCAGAAGCCGGGTTGATTAGCCATCAGAATTCCCTGTCTTTGATAAATATATCCATGCAGCCGGATAGCCGACTGTTGCCTTTGATATATCTGAGTATGGCAAAGAAAGAGAATTACGAAGGCTTAATGAAGAGAATTCAGCGACCTGATCGTGACCACTGTCGCAATCGATAACCAAGTAGAAGCATTAAAATAACGCCGTAGATGCTGACTTCCAGCCAGGAACTACGCACTAACCAGATAAAGTGAACCATCGCCAGAATAGCAATTAGATAAACCAGTTTGTGTAACTGAAGCCAGCGTTTACCCAGACGACGCTGCATCTTCTTGGTCGACGTAAAACCGAGTGGCGCCAAAAGCAGAAAAGCAGTAAAACCGACAATAATATACGGTCGTTCGGCGAGCTCCTGAGTCAACAGATCCATCCGCCAACCGAGAATAAAGGCGACAAATGACATCAGGTGCAATGTGGCATAAAACCAGCAATAGAGCCCCCACATCCGCCGATATCGCATCGGCCACCCCCAACGGAAGAGCTTCCGCACAGGTGTCACCGCCAAGGTTAGCCAAAGCCAACGCAGTGTCCAAATCCCGGTGAACAAGACTATCGTTTTCGCCGGATCAGCACCCAACGAAAAGGGATCAAACAGGACTTGCCAGGAGATCCAACCAAAGGGCGCCAGCCCCAACAGGAACACCAGCCACCATTCGAGTAACCGACTCCAGCTTTGGCCGGAAAACCAGGTCAGAACCATTTCCGCAAATCCATGCCGCTATATAGAGAAGCCACTTCCTCACCGTAGCCATTGTACGGCAGGGTATCGACGACATTTGGACTAAACAATGAAGATGGCAGCCTGCGCTCAGTCGCCTGGCTCCAGCGTGGATGGGAAACCTGAGGGTTCACATTCGCATAGAAGCCGTATTCATTAGGCGCGGTAATATTCCATGTAGTTTTCGGCATCTGCTCGGTTAAGCGGATTTTGACAATGGACTTCACACTCTTGAAGCCGTATTTCCAAGGTACAACAAGTCTGAAAGGCGCTCCGTTCTGCGGTGGCAGTGCATTACCATAGACACCAACAGCCATCAGCGTTAATGGATGCATTGCTTCATCCATCCGCAGGCCTTCTACATAGGGCCAATCCAATGTTGAGAACACTGACTTCTGTCCAGGCATCTGATCCGGATCGAGCAAGGTCGTAAATTCGACATACTTGGCCCGGGAGGTCGGCCCAAACTGCTTCAGAATACTCGCCAGCGGAATGCCCAACCAGGGAATCACCATCGACCAGGCTTCAACACAGCGAAGTCGATAGATCCGCTCCTCAATCAGGTGGGGTTTTATCAGGTCTTCTAACTGATAGACGCCGGGTTTATCGACTTCACCAGCGATTTCGACACTCCACGGATCGGTGCGGAAGTTCTGCGCATTTTTGGCCGGATCTTTCTTACCAGTACCAAACTCATAGAAATTGTTATGGCTGATAACATGGAAGTATGGGGTTTTCTCTTCCGATGTAGAGAACTGCGACATATGCTGACTGGCACGAATCTGTTGTTGCATCCAATCCGGGCCCGGATAACGCGGCAGATCTGAATCCAGTTCATACTCAGGAATCGCCCGGGCAGATCCTGCTGCAGCCAGCATTGCTGTACCCGCAAGTCCTTTCATAAACTGACGTCGCTGCCGGAAGGCAGATTCAGAAGTAATCTCAGAAGATTTTATCAACTCTGGCTTTTTAATCAGCATAGTCCTTCCCCATTGTGATCGAACTCAGCCGACCGGATTACTAAGTACCTGAGCTTGCACTCTATCAGTCTAAACTGAAAGCCCAGTGAAAATGTCACATACCAGATACGTTAATAAGGAGAAGTTAGAGCAACGGGAAAATAGCGGGGAAAAACTAAATGTAGGGAGCCTGCTCCGACTGGAGCAGGCTGAGGGTATTCAGGCAGTTTTGCGCTTGCGCAGTAACCACATTGCCGGACCAGACAAAGAGTAGCCCAGGATCAACAACCACAGGAACAGTGGCGGGTCGATAGAGATCACGGCCACAACCAGTACGATAGCTGCCAGTATCAGGAAAGGCACTTTCCCTTTCAGGTCGACCTCTTTAAAGCTGTTATAGAACACATTGCTGACCATCAGAACTCCGATAATCGCAACGTAAGCAGCAATCAGGTACGCATAAGGTGACGGGTCTATATTGTATTCGGTTGCAACCCATACCAATCCTGCAATCGCAGCAGCGGCAGACGGGCTTGGCAAACCAATAAAGTATCGCTTATCAACCGAACCGATCTGGGTATTGAAGCGCGCCAGTCGTAACGCAGCGCAGGCGCAGTATACAAAGGCTGCAAACCAACCTACTTTACCTATATCCCCCAGCACCCAGGAAAACGCTACAAGCGATGGTGCGACACCAAAAGACACCATATCGGACAGAGAATCATACTCTGCGCCAAAGGCACTTGAAGTATTGGTCATCCGGGCAACACGGCCGTCTAAGCCATCCAGCACCATAGCAACAAAAATAGCGATTGCCGCATTTTCAAAATGCCCGTTCATTCCGGCGACAACGGCATAGAATCCCGAAAACAGTGCACCTGTAGTGAACAGGTTTGGCAGCAGATAGATACCGCGACTGCGAGGTTTCGCCGGCGTCTCTTCACAAGGTTTCTGCTCTTCACCTTCCGGTGGATTTGGCTGTTCTGTCATCTCAATTCAACATTAAGGCTAAAGAATTCGCAGACATTCTACAGGCGCAGCTTCGGCGCGTCACCCGCCGGTCAAAAGTACCGCCTGCAGCGACCATCAGCATTGTTTTCCCCAAAATATAAAAGGGCCGACATCAAGATGCCGGCCCTTTGGGGTCAATTCTTTTTAGAAAAGAGAAATTAGTTTTTCTCTTTGTCTACGATCTTGCTAGCAGCGATCCATGGCATCATCGCACGCAGCTTCTCACCAGTCTCTTCGATTGGGTGTGCAGCGTTGTTACGGCGACGTGCAGTCATAGATGGGTAGTTAGTCTGGCCTTCCGCGATGAACATCTTCGCGTACTCACCGTCCTGGATGCGCTTCAGTGCGTTACGCATAGCTTCGCGGGACTGTTCGTTGATAACTTCTGGACCAGTCACGTACTCACCGTACTCCGCATTGTTGGAGATGGAGTAGTTCATGTTCGCGATGCCACCTTCGTACATCAGGTCAACGATCAGCTTCAGTTCGTGCAGACATTCGAAGTAAGCCATTTCTGGAGCGTAACCCGCTTCAGTCAGGGTTTCGAAGCCCATCTTAACCAGCTCAACCGCACCACCGCACAGTACAGCCTGCTCACCGAACAGGTCAGTTTCAGTCTCATCTTTGAAAGTTGTTTCGATGATACCGGAACGGCCACCACCAACGCCCATTGCGTAGGACAGAGCCAGATTCTTCGCGTTGCCAGAAGCGTCACGGAAGATAGCGATCAGGTCAGGGATACCACCGCCTTTTACGAATTCGGAGCGTACAGTGTGACCCGGTGCTTTAGGCGCAACCATGATTACGTCCAGATCAGCGCGTGGCTCAACCTGGTTGTAGTGGATGGAGAAACCGTGAGCGAACGCCAGAGTAGCACCCTGCTTGATGTTCGGCTCAATCTCTTCTTTGTACAGCTGGCCCTGGAATTCATCAGGAGTCAGGATCATTACAACGTCAGCAGCTGCAACCGCTTCAGCAACGTCAGCAACTTTCAGGCCGTGAGCTTCAGCTTTAGCGCGGGAAGAGGAGTTAGCACGCAGGCCAACAGTTACGTCCACACCGGAATCCTGCAGGTTGCACGCATGCGCGTGGCCCTGAGAACCGTAACCGATGATAGAAACTTTCTTACCCTGGATGATCGACAGATCACAATCTTTATCGTAATAAACCTGCATGGTGCTTTCCCTGAATTTGTAGTGAAGCAACTAATTTAGAGTGGGTGTGTAAACCCGATGGCGCTAATGTAGTGCATCAACCCCATTGCGTAAAATGATATATATGCAACGTAGTATCCCGTTTTATGCAATACTACTCATATCTGCTGCTGATCATACCTCGCAACCGTGAAAAGCCCATGATCTGAAGCAAAACCACTTTGAATGGCAGTGAATAGATGGACACCCGTACACTGAAACATTTTCTCAATCTGGCTGAAACGCTCCACTTCGGCCGAGCCAGCGAAACCAGCCATATCAGTTCATCGGCACTATCCCGGTCAATTAAACAGCTGGAAGAGGAATTAGGTGTACAGCTGTTTGAGCGCGACAACCGGACTGTCAGTCTCACATATGCAGGAGAACAATTTCTCAGTTACGCTCGCGACACACTGGTGCAATGGGATGTGATTCGTAACTCACTACTGGAAAATGCCGGCGAGTTACACGGTGAGGTCAGCATGTACTGCTCGGTCACTGCCAGCTATAGCTTCCTTTACGAGCTGCTAAGTGAATTTCGCCAGAACTACCCGAAAATTGAGATCAAACTACATACCGGCGATCCGGATCTGGCATTGAGCAGAATCCAATCCGGAGACGAAGATATCGCCATTGCAGCCCTGCCAGATATCATGCCTGCGGGCCTGGCCTTTAAGCAGATCGCCGTCTCGCCGTTACTGTTCATAGCTCCGGCAATCAACTGCACCTTTGATGAACTGATACAGGGGCCTGCCAAACCCGAGAACTGGGCTCAGGTACCAATGATTCTGTCAGAAGTGGGATTGGGTCGGGATAGGGTCGATCAGTGGTTCCGTAAGCTGGGTACCAAACCTCACATCTACGCCCAGGTGGCAGGCAACGAGGCTATCGTTAGCATGGTCAGTCTTGGTTTTGGGGTTGGTGTAGTGCCGCAGATCGTATTGGAGAACAGCCCACTGGCAGAAAGCGTCAGAGTATTGCGCCTGCAACCGGAGCTGGAGCCCTACGATGTAGGACTATTTGCGCTGGAGAAAAAGCTGAAAAGCCCTTTGATCAACGCGTTCTGGTCGCAGCTCTAAGCGAGACAGCGACCAGATAATGGCGGTATCAGGCGAATATCTTTTCGACGTCTTCAGAGATGTAAGGGCGACCACGCTCATTCAAGGCAGTACCTATCACCAGCCCCTGCAACGCCACTTTCTCATCAGACAGGCGAATAACCTTCTGGTGGAAGCCAAATTTCACTTTGCTAATACGCTCAGCGGAAACCTCGACGACAAACTTCTCTCCAGAGGTTAATGGAGCCTTGTAATCCATCTCTGCCCGCACCACGACCAGGTTAATCCCCTGTTCTGCCAGTGCGGCGAAATCGACACCGCGGCTCAATAGAAACTCATGTCGGGCATGTTCTAAGTAATTGAAATACACACCGTTATTTACAATACCCTGCATGTCCAGTTCGTAATCGCGCACCTGAAATTCAATACGGAAAGGTTCCATTATCTACACCCGATCTATTCTGTTTCCCGACACCGGGTAATAACCCGGCCTTAGACTGGCGCTGTTATATCACAGATATCAGCTAGCGGCTCTGAGTTTCGCTGTTGCGAAAAGGGATCATCAGCATGCCATCAAGGCGGCAGGTCTGGCGTGTAGAAGTAAAACTATCAAGCCCGATACTCATGCCGGTATGCCCTTTCTCTGGTTGTGCAGTGTAACTACCGAAGCACCTATCCCAGCAAGACAGATTGAAACCAAAATTACTATTATGTTCTCGCGCGATTCTGGAGTGATGTACCCGATGCATATCAGGGGTCACAACCAGCTTGCGTAAGACCCGATCCAATCCTGACGGCAATCTGACATTGGCATGATTAAATACTGCCATCCCGTTCAGCAGCACCTCAAATATCACTACAGCGACCAATGGTGGTCCCAACAGTATTATCAGTGCAAATTTAATCAGCATCGATAGTACAATCTCGACCGTATGAAAACGCACCGCTGTGGTGACATCAATATCCGGGTCAGCGTGATGAACCCGATGTAATCGCCACAATATTGGAATGCTATGAAAGAGCCGGTGCTGCCAGTAGATGGCCAGATCCAGTAGTACGACCGAAAGAACAACCAGCGTCCCTGGAGGGAAATCGATTTTCCGTAAAATCCCCAGTTGGTGCTGTTCAGTGAAAAGGACGACTGCAACAGTTGCTGTCGGGAATAACAGCCTCACTACCACACTATTGAGTATCACTAACGCCAAATTATTCAGCCAACGCCAACCCCGGCCAGCTGTAAGTTTTCGCTTCGGAGCAAAAACCTCAACCATTGCCATCAGCGCAAAAATACCGAAAAAGCAGCTTAGGCGAATCGTTGGTTCATGTTGCATTATCCACTGCTGCCACTGCATTACTTATCCTCTGGCAGACTTTACATCCAGATATTCTCGCTGAATCACGGTTTCCAGTGCGTTAACTGCAGAAACAAGTTCTTCAAAGGTTTCCCTACGCTGTCTCAGTTCACCAATCTGATCATCCGATGGCGTATCTCCTTCAGTCGCTTCAGCGATGGACATCAGGGCGGCCAGGTAATCCCCCCGGGCATGGGCAACCATCTCAAGTACCGGCTTCAGATCCTGAATAGCCAGTTCCGGTAACTTCGGATTAATGATCTCACGGTTGACCTGACGCCGGTGCTTATCCAGCTCCATTAGCAACCGGTTACTTTGTTGAGGCATAACGGCAATCTCCTTATAGCGGACAGCCCCATCATAGCACTCTTGAGAAGGCGCGATACCTTCTCTGATCATCGCTCGTTACATACCCATCTGGTAGCTGATAAATAGCTTGGCCCCAATACCGAACAATGACATTGCACTGATGCCACCGAGGAAGATAAACCGCCCTTCACGGCTGGCCTTAGCCTTCACCGACACATGCCATACTGACCATAGCTTGAATACAATCATTAACGCGACAGCAATAAAGACAGCGATCTCAGTAGTTGTCCATTGAACCATTTTGGTCACCATTAAATGTATTTTGAAAACATTATTATTTATATTAAAATGGATTGCAAATACATTTTAAGGAGTCTGATATGAAAACAGTCGATGTTGTCATCATAGGAGCAGGCCCCTGCGGTCTGTTCCAGATCTTTCAGCTCGGACTACAGGGCTTGAACTGTGCTGTCGTTGAGACCCTGCCACAACCTGGTGGCCAATGCAGTGAGCTATATCCGGACAAACCGATCTACGATATCCCAGCCTGGCCAGCGATTTCAGCAGCGGAACTTAGCGCACAACTGCTGAAACAGGCGGAACCCTTTGCCGCTGAGTTTTTCTTTAACCAGACCGTGACACATGTAGAGCAGTTAGATGACGGCTTCAGGCTGCTAACCGACCTTGATACTGAACTGAGGTGCAAAGCAGTGGTCATTGCGGCTGGCGCCGGGGCCTTTAACCCGGTGAAACTCAAAGTCCCGGATATCGAGCAGTTTCTCGACAGCCAGCTTTTTTATGCTGTCAAAGACCGTGAAATACACAGGGATAAAGACCTGGTCATTCTTGGCGGCGGTAACTCAGCGCTGGACTGGGCACTTGAGCTGCAACAGATCGCCAACTCAGTGGTACTGATAAACCGTTCGGAACGATTTCGAGCTGATCCGGCGTCAGTCGCCGAGATGCAAAAGCGCTGTGCGGATCTCGAGATGCAATATATGACCGGTAGCGTAACCGGTTTTCACTCTGATTCCAGGCTCAAGCAGGTGAAAGTTCAGGGACGGGATGGCGTCACTCGTGTGGTTGATCTGGACCAGTTACTGGTGTTCTTTGGTCAAACCCCGAAACCGGGCCCTGTATTAGACTGGGGACTGGAAAACTACCGTAACCAAATCGTCGTCGATACCGAAAACTTCGAAACGTCACGGCCGGGCATCTACGCCGTCGGAGACATCAACTGGTACCCGGGTAAGCGTAAGCTGATTTTAAGTGGTTTCCACGAAGCTGCTTTAGCAGCATTTGCCATCAAGCAACGCATGACACCGGAGCGCCGCGTCTGCCTGCAATACACCACAACCAGCCCAGTGTTACATGACCGGCTGGGCGTTCATCCAGACATAAGTGATCTGACAGAAAGTTAGAAAAGCACCAACGCCTCTCGCGTAAAGTCACGGGAGGCGACTTACCGGCTTAGTTCAACTGAGCCGCGGTAATGAACTGACCGAAGCTTTCACACCAAACCAGCACCGCCTGATACTGGTCAATATCCGTTCCCGACGGCAACGCAAACTGCATATCTCCAGAGAAATGCTGAATCATCCCCACTTCAAGCGCAGTACCTTTCTGAGCGAGGAAGCCAGCCTCATCTTCCGCAAAACGACTCAATAGATACAATCTGTAATCAGGCCCTGGAGCCAAAGATACCTGTTTTAGTGATATGTGCTTATCAGATAACAGCACCTCACCTTCTCCCCAGTGTAACCAGTCCGAACCGGCCAATTCACTGCTGAACTGCCCGGTACGGCTGCCGGTCATATCGAGACCTGAAATCTGAGGACGCTCCAGCTTCTGCTGCTGAATCAACGGCAACGAATAAACACCGACCGTAAAGCCTCCCGCAAAAAATACCAGCGCAATAACCAATGATTTCATCTGCTTACCCTGCAAAAAAATTACAAATATGCCGCTTATCGATCAGCATTTAACCGTTCATCGGAAACGAGAACGCCCTGTGGAAAACCAACAGTTTACCGAATCTCGAAGAACAACACACAATATGCACACAAGGTTAACAGAGGCTTATCAACAACGGTGTACCAAATTGGAATTGTTAACAGTTTCTGTGGGTAACACTTTGGACAACGGTTAGTAAAACCTCACAAAACAGCCTTAACTATATGAAAAATATACGATTATACAATATGGCTATTTTCTAACCAGGCAACAAAAGCCCTGACTCCCGGAGAGGATAGTCAAGGCCTTGAAAGGGACTTTTTCACCGTAAAAGCGAAATATTCGCAATAAAATGGGCCTCTTAGCAGCTAACTGCTAACAGGCCACTATTTTTATCCACACTAAGAGGTAACGACCTCAGGAACCGGGAAAAAGTGATCGTAACCGATGTTATACAACCAGGCGTAAACCAGATAAAACAACACCATCGACAGGTCCATCATGAATGCCTGCCATAGGCTTACATTTAACCACCAGGCGATAATCGGCAAAGTAACAATTAACAGACCACCCTCAAACAAAACTGCATGTAACACACGATCAAGATGCGTTTTCTTTATCGATCCTCTAATCGCCAACAAAGCTCGGTCAAAGCCGATGTTGTAAACATAGTTCCAGCCAGCAGCAAGCAACGAGAAGAAGATAGCCAAACCGCCTATATCAACCATCTCAAAAGAGAACAGCCAGCTGGCAAAAGGGACAAATATGATTAGCCCTATCACCTCAAAGCCAATGGTGTGGCGGATTCTGTCTGCAGTCGTTCTCATGATTCGCTCCTTTCAATCTTCGAGCAAGATCATACGAACAAAAAAAGATAGTATATAGTTAGAATCTATCTGTTTTTCCGATACTTCAGGATTCACATAGTATGGAATTCTCTCTCGATCAGCTCGAAGCTTTCCGCGCGACAGCCGATACAGGCTCGTTCTCAGCTGCCGCGCGACGCCTTGGAAAAGCGCAGTCTGTTATTAGTACTGCTGTCGCCAACCTGGAAGTGAGCTTTAATCTGCCCCTATTCGACCGTAGTAAGCGCTATCCGACACTAACCGATGCTGGCGAGCGCTTACTGGCTGAAGCTTCACTCATCCTTGATCGCTGCCAACATATGCAGGGGCTGGCGATGCAGTTATCTCTGGGGGCGGAAGATAAACTCGCACTGGCGATAGACGACCTGATGGATGAAGACCTGCTTTCCCGCACCTTGTCTGACTTTCAGCAACGTTTCCCCAATGTCCAGCTAGAACTGTTGTTACCAATGATGGAAGACATCAGCCGGTTAGTACTGGACGGTAGGGTTGATATCGGGCTTGCCTGGCAACGGTCAGATCCAGATGAATCACTAGCATTCAGAATGGTACAGCCAGCCTCACTGGTAGCTGTTGCAGCGAGCTCTCACCCGCTAGCGAAACTACAACAGATTGAGTGGGAAGACCTGAAGTGTCATCGCCAGCTACTGGCCACAGCCCGGGGCGGCAGTCAGGAAAAGAATCACTTCCGTGTCGCGGCTGATGTCTGGTGGGTAGAAAGTCACTGGGTGATGTTAAAGATGACCTGTCACAATATTGGTTGGGCCCTGCTGCCGCAACATATCGCCAATGAAGGGCTGAAAACCGGCCAGCTACAGTTGCTTAATTTTGCTTTTGGCAAAAACCAGCTACCTATTGGGGTTGAACTTGTTTGGCACAAACAAAAGCCGCTGGGGCCAGCGGCCCAGTGGTTGATTGATCATCTGAGCCAGGCAGAGTAAAAAGTTTACCTCCGGGATAACTGACGACAGATACAAAAAAACCGCGGCACAGGCCGCGGTTTTTTATGACGAGAAGCCGAAGCCCTTAAAGACTCAGTACTTTCTCGCCTCGTGCGATACCGGAAACACCGGAACGCACCACTTCCATAATGCTGGCACCACCAAGCGCATCGATGAAAGCATCCAGTTTTTCACTGGCGCCTACCAGCTGCACGGTATAGGTATTAGGCGTTACATCAATGATCTGGCCACGGAAGATATCCGCAGTTCGTTTCACCTCTGCACGCATTGCACCTGATACCTTCAGCTTGATCATCATGATCTCACGCTCAATGTGATCACCTTCAGTCAGGTCTACCACTTTTACGATATCGATCAGCTTGTTTAGCTGCTTGGTAATCTGCTCGATCACCCGGTCATCACCAATGGTTGTCACGGTCAGACGAGACAGAGTCTCATCATCGGTTGGCGCAACAGTCAGCGATTCGATGTTGAAGTTACGCTGAGAGAACAGGCCAACCACGCGGGACAGTGCACCCGGTTCGTTTTCCATCAGAACTGAGATGATATGACGCATGATTAAGTTCTCTCCGTCTTGCTCAACCACATATCACGCATAGAACCACGAGGCACCTGCATCGGGTATACGTGCTCATACGGATCAACCGCGATATCCATGTAAACCAGACGATCTTTCATCGCAAAGGCTTCACGCATCGCAGCTTCCAGGTCTTCGTACTTCTCAACCTTCATACCGACGTGGCCATAAGCCTCCGCCAGTTTCACGAAGTCCGGCAGGGACTTCATGTAAGAGTGAGAGTGACGGGATTCATAGTTCATATCCTGCCACTGACGAACCATACCCAGAGACTGGTTGTTCAGACAGATGATCTTAACCGGGATGTCATACTGGCTGCAGGTAGACAGTTCCTGAATGTTCATCTGAATACTGCCTTCACCTGTTACACAGGCAACGTCAGAATCAGGGAAGTTCAGCTTCACACCCATTGCCGCCGGCAGACCAAAGCCCATAGTGCCCAGACCGCCGGAGTTGATCCAACGATTCGGTTTGTTGAACTTGTAGTACTGTGCCGCGAACATCTGGTGCTGACCTACATCGGAACAGACAAAAGCGTCACCATTGGTCACCTTGCTCAGCATCTCGATAACCTGCTGAGGCTTCATCAGCTCAGAGTCATCAGTGCGGAAACGGCCACCGTGGCGTCCACGCCAGTCTTCAATCTGATCCCACCAAGCTTTAATCGCTTCCTGATCAGGTGCTTTATTCGCAGCCTTCACCAGGTCGATCATCTCCTGCAGTACCGCTTTACATGGACCTACGATAGGTACATCTGCCTTCACGGTTTTGGAGATCGAAGCCGGATCGATATCGATATGTGCGATCTTAGCGGTTGGGCAGAACTTATCGATACCGTTGGTAACACGGTCATCGAAGCGTGCGCCGACTGCCAGAATCATATCGCTGTGGTGCATTGCCATGTTCGCTTCATAGCTACCATGCATACCCAGCATGCCGACAAACTGACGGTCTGTGCCCGGATAGCCACCCAGCCCCATCAGGGTGTTGGTTACCGGAGCATTCAGCAGACGAGCCAGTTCGGTCAGTTCTTCACTGGCATCACCCAGAATAACGCCACCACCGGTATAAAGTACCGGACGACGAGCGTTCAGCAGCATATCTACTGCCTTTTTAATCTGGCCGCTGTGACCTTTAGTGATCGGGTTGTAAGAGCGCATTTTCACACTCTTCGGATATTCATACTCATATCGCTCGGTCGGGGTTGTCATATCCTTAGGGATATCTACCACCACCGGACCTGGACGTCCGGTCTGGGCGATATGGAACGCTTTCTTGATAGTGGCCGGAATATCTTCCGGACGCTGAACACTGAAGTTATGTTTAACAACAGGGCGGGAGATACCGATCATATCGGTCTCCTGGAACGCATCTTCACCAATCAGGAATGACATAACCTGACCTGTGATGACCACCATAGGAATAGAGTCCATATAGGCTGTAGCAATACCTGTTACAGCGTTGGTCGCACCCGGACCGGATGTTACCAGCGCGACACCGGCCTTGCCGGTCGCACGCGCATAAGCATCCGCCATATGAGTTGCAGCTTGCTCATGGCGCACTAGCACGTGTTCCACTTCATCCTGCTGGAAAATTGCATCATAGACATGTAGCAATGCTCCGCCCGGATATCCGTAGATGTGTTTCACCCCCTCATCACGAAGGGCGCGAACAACCATTTCTGCGCCTGAAAGTAATTCCACTGTATTCACCCTCTGCACAGCCCTCTCAACAGGACTGTGTTAATTACAAGTTTCTGCAACATTGAACATCAGCCAATTCCGGAGCATATACGTGCTACTCCAGCTAATTACTTCTCAACCATTCCAGGGTAGAGATATTCTCGGCTCACGTTCGGGTGCTTGCCGGAGCCAGGGGTCTCCTGACCGGCAGACCTTCGGGATTCGGTATATAGGCATACCATTCCGCGGAGCTTAGGGGTGTCCTAGCGCTCAAGGCCTCAAAATAGGCGAAAATTGTCGCATCCGTTGCGCGATTATTCAACACAGAAAGGTTGGCCTTAGGTAGCAAAGCGCGCGTTTTATCACGCTTTTTTAGTGCAAAACTGCGCTAACCTGATATTTCTACGAAAACCCTTCTTATTTGTATCAATTGAAAAGCAGCAAAATCGCTGCATTGCACAAGAAAGGCAGCCTATTCGTGCACACACATCAGTTACGACGGAAAGCACAGTTATCCCAAAGAGGGTGTTTGATGATGGATAGCAGGACAACATTCGAGGTATAGTGGCAGCTGATTATAGGAGATTTCACGATGAGCATTGCTGAGATTAAAAATAAAGAGCGCGTCATCAACGAATTGTTGCTGTTTATCCGTAAGGTCATGGTAGAGCCGGATATCTGTGACAAGGCTAAAGATATTGCCCGCAAGCACATTAACGAACCCAATGCAGCTCAGCTGATCGCTGACGAATTGACCTCTACCACCAATGTTAAGATCCCGGTAGAACATAGCGATGCAGATACCCTTTTTCTGGAACTGCTCAAGGATGTAGTACGGGACGAACAAGCACTTTACTGATCCATCCGACTACAGACCACCTTCGGGTGGTCACCTTTCAGCAATACAAAACTTCAAAAAAACAGTCTCAACAACACAATCCTCTTCTTTTTTCCAATAATGGAAAAAATTTCCCGAAAACCGCTTCAAATTCGGTAATTCTCAGAAAGCCTTTTTGCCTATCAGGCTAGGCCGGACGATTTCACTACTGGCAAGAACCCAACAAATATCTTAAAAATCATAATCTTACGACGAAACCAAAGGCAACACTTTTAGTTTATTCGTCGTTATACCAGCTTCCCGCCATCTGTGTTCAGCTTTCTTGAAGTCCCTCAATAAACAGGCTAGTTTGCAGCCCGGTAATATTTCTGTTCAAAACAGCGATATCCATAACATTTCTGATCAATTTGGAGAGCAAAAGCGCAACCAATTGCACGATTTGGCCAAAAGCCAACAATACAGTGATCAGAAAATAATAACTTCAAGGTATCTGAAAGAATGAAAACTCTGTTTAAATCCGCAGTAGCGGCAGTAGCGCTGGTTAGCTCCAGCCTGGCGTTTTCCGCAGAAAAATCCACTCTGGAAAGCATTCTGGATGCGGGCGAAATGAAAGTATGTTTCGACGCTGGCTACATGCCATTCGAAATGAAAGCTAAAAACGGCGGGTTTATCGGTTTTGATATCGATCTGGCGAAACAGATGTCTAAAGCGATGGGCGTAAAATTCGCTCCTGTTAACACTGCATGGGACGGTATCATCCCAGCACTGCTGACCGGCAAATGCGACATCATCATGGGTGGTATGACTATCACTCCACAGCGTAACCTGAAAGTTAACTTCGCAGACCCTTACGTTGTTATCGGCCAGACAATTCTGCTGCGCCCTGAGCTGAAAGATAAGGTCAAATCTTACCGCGATCTGAACAGCGGCGAATACACTGTTGCGACTAAGCTGGGTACTACCGGCGAAGCTGCAGTTAAGCGCCTGATCGGTAAAGCAGAGATCAGCCTGTTTGAAACTCAGGCAGATGCAGTACTGGAAGTTGCTAACGGTAAAGCAGACGCATTCGTTTACGACCTTCCATTCAACGCTCTTTACAGCAGCCAGAACGCTGGTCAGGTTTCTCACATCGAGAAGCCATTCACTTATGAGCCACTGGGTTGGGCGATCCGTAAAGGCGACGCTGACTTCCTGAACTTCCTGAATAATTACCTGCGTCAGATCCGCGGTGACGGTAGCTACGATCGCATCTACGCGAAGTGGTTCAAGTCTGACAAATGGCTGAGCCAGGTTCAGTAATCTACTGACCAACTAGCAATACCGTTACAGAGGGCACACAATGCTCCCTGTAACAACAGCAACAGAGCCCGGGTTTAAGCCCGGGCTCTGTTGTCTGCCCCAGAAACCAACTAAGGCTTACCCCCTTTATGCACACAAGACAAAAAGCATGGCTATGGAATGGCGTCTTTGTGGCGGTCATCGTCGGGCTGTGCTTCGCCGTCTACGCTGCCGGCAAGCGAATCGACTACAACTGGCGCTGGGACCGTGTGGTTCCTTACATCATCAATACTGAGCCAGTCATTATTAATGCCGAACGCAGTGGCACTGTGGAGCTCAGTGCCGACCAGAAACAGATCACACTAATCCCTGATTCTGGCGAAGATTCATTTGTTATCACCGAATTTAACCATCTGTCTGTGGCCGATGGCGATCTGGTATTCGAAGGCGACACCATAGCGACACTCGACGACTGGCGCACCGGACCAATAGTTCATGGTCTGATTGTTACCATCGAAATATCACTTTACTCGCTGGTGATTGCGCTGGCTCTGGGTCTGGTTATCGGCCTTATGCGTATTAGCGCGAACCCAGCCGCCCGCAAGCTGGCCATTCTCTACATCGAGATCATCCGCGGTACACCATTGCTGGTACAGATCTTCATCATGTACTTCTTCATCGGTACAGTGCTGGAACTGGAACGCTTCACTTCCGGCGTAGTAGCGCTCTCGGTCTTCACCGCTGCTTACGTTGCCGAGATTATCCGTGCAGGTATCCAGTCTATTCCAAATGGCCAGATGGAAGCGGCACGCTCACTGGGTATGAGTTACCCGAAAGCGATGATCTATGTCGTTCTGCCACAGGCATTTAAACGTACCCTGCCACCACTGGCCGGACAGTTTATCAACCTGATCAAGGACTCCTCTCTGGTATCGGTCATTTCAATCACAGACCTGACCAAAGCGGGTCGCGAGGTAGTCAGCGGCAGCTTTGCTCCGTTCGAAGTATGGTTTACCGTGGCACTGTTATATCTGGTGCTGACTGGCGCCCTGTCCTGGGCGATTCAACGTCTGGAGAAGAGGTTATCAGCCAGTGACTAATACAAACGATATAATCATCGCGAGCAATGTCGAGAAGTACTACGGCGATGTTCACGCTCTCAAGAATGTCTCGGCATCGGTAAAACGTGGCGAAGTGGTCGTTATTATCGGCCCGTCAGGTTCTGGCAAATCGACCTTCCTCCGTACTCTGAACCAGCTGGAAGAGATCGAAAGCGGCACCATCATGATTGATGGTACAGACATGTACGCACGATCCACCAACATCAATAAACTGCGTGAAAACGTCGGTATGGTGTTCCAGAGCTTTAACTTGTTCCCGCATAAAACTGCATTGGAAAACGTTAAGCTGGCTCCGCTCAAAGTCGCCGGTCGCCCGGAAAAAGAAGTACATGAAAGCGCTAAGGATCTGATGTTTAAAGTCGGCCTTTCAGACCGCATGGACAACTATCCTTCACAGCTTTCTGGCGGTCAGCAGCAACGTGTTGCTATCGCCCGAGCACTGGCGATGCAACCGGATATCATGCTGTTTGACGAGCCTACATCAGCGCTCGATCCAGAGATGGTCGGCGAAGTTCTGGATGTCATGAAAGGACTGGCAGCTGAAGGGATGACAATGGTCGTAGTCACCCACGAAATGGGCTTCGCCCGTGAAGTGGCTGACCGAGTACTGTTTATGGAAGAAGGCGCCCTGCTGGTAGACGATACCCCTGAGAACTTCTTTGATAATCCAAGCCACCCACGCCTGCTGAAGTTCCTCTCTAAGGTACTGTAAAGCGATTCAAGGTCACCGCCGACGGCGGTGACCTTGTCAATAACTGTGGCTACTCTGCCACCTTTTCCAGCCACACCTTAGCATCATGGAACACCGCGCCACCATTAGGTGCAGCAGCCTCAGCACTCACTAGTGCGTTAATACCGATACCATCCAGAAACGCCTTGTTCGGCCAGATCCCTTCGACGATCACCACACCCTGCTGAACACCAGCGAATGGTTTCAACCACACCCGGGTTTGTCCCAACTCATTACCAATACGTACCAGATCACCCTCACTGGCAGCCAGTCGTTCGCAATCTTCTGGATTCAGTAAGACTGTCGGACGCTTCTCCTTTTTCAGTGAAGAAGGTGTCTCTGTAAAACTGCTGTTGAGGAAGGTTCTGGCAGGTGCAGTCACCAGCCGGAACGGGTGCTGCTGATCCGGGTTATCAATCAGATTCGCATGATCTGGTTTAACCGGCAGCTTGCCTTCACTGTCGCCCATTGCACGCCAGTCCGCATAGAAGTGAAAGCGTCCATCCGCATGGCCAAACCCGCTCAGGAAGTGAGAGTCCTCGAAGGACTGAGCCAGATCCAATCCCTGCATCTCATGCAGCTCATCAGCAGATGGCAGACCACCATTCTTCAGCGCTTTATCCACCAGCTCAATCGCACTTAGCTCAAAGAGCTCATGTTTAACGCCCAAACGACGCGCCAGCTCAGAAACCACATCATGGTTACTGCGACACTCGCCCTGCGGCTCGATAACCGCTTTACTCACTTGTAGATGGGTATGGCCACTGGCCGTATAAACATCATCATGTTCAAGGAAGGTCGTCGCGGGCAGAACAATATCAGCCATCTCAGCGGTTTCCGTCATCATCTGTTCGTGTACCACCACAAAGAGGTCATCACGGTTAAAACCCTGATGTACTTTCGCCAGCTCTGGCGCTACTGCCATCGGGTTGGTGTTCTGAACGAACAGTGCTTTGACGTCTGGCCCATCACCCAAATCATGTTTGTCTCCAGTCAGTACCGGACCAATACGGGACATATCCAACTCACGGATAGATGGGTCAGAGAGCTCCATTCCATGCAGGTAACGGGCGTCCATCCGCTTATAGATTGCACCGTTACCATAAAGCGCACCGCCGCCTTGATGCTGCCAGGCGCCTGTGAGCGCAGGCAGACAACTGACCGCATGCATATTAGAGGCCCCATTGCGCGACCGACTCATACCATAACCGACCCGCATATAGCTGCGTGCGGTCTTGCCATAGAGGCGGGCAAACTCAACAATCTGCTCAACGCTAAGCCCGGTAATCTCTGCTGCCCACTCCGGTGTTTTGGCCGCCAGATGTGCACGCATATCCTCATCAAAATCGGTGTATTTCGCCAGATACGAACGATCTTCCAGCTGATCTTTCAGGATCTGATGCATCACTGCACAGGCCAGCGCACCATCAGTACCCGGACGCAGCATCAGATGCATATCGGACTTCATAGCGGTCGGCGTGCGGTATGGATCTACCACCACCAGCTTAGCTCCCTTACGGGTGGCTTTAGCGATATGGGTCATCACATTGATCTGGGTATGGACCGGGTTACCGCCCCAGACCACAATCAATTCGCTGTCGGAAATCTCACGGGCATCGACCCCACGCTTAGCACCGACACCGGCTTCCCAACCGGCATTGGAGATAGATACACATATGGTCTCTTTCTGCCGCGAATATCCCATCGCATGACGCAAACGGTGAGCGGCACCGCGCTGGCTCCAACCCATAGTACCGGCATAAAAGTATGGCCAGATCGCCTCTGCGCCATGCTCAGCTTCGATCTCGCGGAACCGCTCAACGATGGTCTCCATCGCCTCGTCCCAGCTAATAGGTTCAAAAGCCTCAATACCGACACCCTTTTTGCCAACACGACGAAGTGGTGTCATCAGGCGATCAGGATGATGAACCCGATCGGCATAACGCGCGACTTTGGCGCAGATCACACCATCGGTATAACTGTTACATTTGCTGCCGTGAACACGGCCGATCGTATTAGCGTCCAGTTTCTCTACTTCGAGCGCACAGGTACTGGGGCAATCATGGGGGCACACTGCATAGTGCCGGGAGGACTCTGATGATTTCATTGGCGGTCTGAATCAGCATAGGTCGCGCGTAACAGAACCACTTGCAGCAGATCTGCTGTCACAACATGTTTATCGTTATTAAACCTCCATTTTACCGTATCCCGGTGATTGATAGTTAAATCAATCACCGGTTACAGGCAACTCTGAGTTGCAGCTTACGTACCTTAAGCCTCGCCGACGGCCTGTCTGTAAACCAGACTGGCCGCTGCCAGATCCGACAGCGCAGTACCCACCGATTTGAACAGTGTCACCTGCTGATCATCGCTGCGGCCTACGACAGCTCCGCTGCACAATTCTGCCAGTTCCGCACGTACCTGAGACTCGTCAAACAAGCCCTCTGAAATTGGGATCAGTAGTTCACCTGCTTCATTCAACACATTCAGCCGGCTATCCACATATACTTCACTGCGGGCCACCAGCTCACTGTCACATTCGCGTTTATCGCGACCGTGGTTACCCACCAGATCGACATGGGTTCCCGGCTGAACCCATTGCCCCAGCACCAGCGGTTCAGGTGCACCTGTCGCACAGCTGACAATGTCAGCTTCTGCGATATCCTTTGCCAAATCGTCGACCACTGAGTAATTCAGATCAGGACGCTGCGAGGCCAGCTGCTCGATCATCGCAGCAACTTTTGTCTGGTCACGTCCCCATACCCTAATTTCACGAATAGGGCGAACCGCAGCATGAGCCAGTGCCATGTAGGGAGCTAAACGTCCGGTACCACAGACACAGAGTACTTCTGCATCTTTGCGCGCCAGGTAATCTGCTGCCAGCGCCGATACGGCCGCAGTACGCCAATAGGTTAATTCAGTGCCATCGACTACCGCTAATGCCGCACCCGTCTGGCGACAGAAAAGCAGAACCTTAGAAGCTAATGTATCCAGGCCCTTAGCAGGATTACCCGGCAAGTAGGTAAAGGCCTTCACACCTGTATAACGCTCATCCCAGGCAGGCAGTACAGCAAAGGCATCGTCACTGGATGAGTCCAAATGAAATACCTGGCGTTGTGGCATACCAAAATCGGAGGCAAAAGCATCTCTGACAGCTTCTACCAGTTTCTCTACCTCCAGCAGTGCTGATACCTGCTGAGCTTCAATTACCTGCATAGCGGTCTCCATATTCAGAAAAAAAACCGGCTGCCCAAACGGGTAAACCGGTTATAAAGGTTTTCAGGGGTCCCCCCCTGGGGTAAACCGGATTTTCAGGGGTTAGAGCGAAAAGTGTATCTTCGCGCTATATCCGGCCTCCGGGTAACTTCCGCCCTGGCTGAGCTTAGTTCTTCGCCAACCAGGTGTTGAACTCCTCATTCAACTCATCTGCGTAATCGGTCCACCACTCGTCATCAAAGATGAAGGCAGTTTTAAAGTTGTCCGGTGCTGTAGGCAGGCTCTGCAACAATTCAGCATTCAGCAGCTTTGACGAGGACTTACGGGTTGGGCCGTATGCCACATACTTCGCCTGCTCCGCCAGCTGTTCAGTTTCCGCAGAGAAGATAGCAAATTTAGTCGCCAGATCTTTGTTCTTGCTGCCCTTAGGAATCGCCCAACCATTCATATAACCCATCTGGCGATCCCAGATAATACGGAACGGCTTGTTTTCCTCTTTTTGAGCATTGTGGATACGGCCGTTGAACGCAGAAGCCATAATCACTTCACCATCTGCCAGCATCTGCGGCGGCTGAGCACCAGTGGTCCACCAGACTACATCACCTTTGATGGAGTCAAGTTTGCGGAATGCGCGATCGCGACCTTCGCGGGTTTCCAAAGTCGCGTATACCTGATCCGGTGCAACACCGTCTGCCAGCAGTGCCCACTCAAGGTTACCCTGTGGCTGCTTCTGCAATGCACGACGGCCCGGATATTTCTTCAGATCAAACAGGTCAGACAGAGCCGCTGGCGCTTCACCTTTAAAACGGGTTTCGTCATAAGCAAGGATGGTAGAAACAACGATACTGGCCACAGCACACTCATGGATCGCACCCTGCACAAAGTCATCTTTTGCAGGAGTGCCATCAGCACCAACCGTAAGCAGATCCGCATTAAATGGCTCCAGCAGACCTTCTGCACAACCGCGCACGATATCCGGCTTATCCAGCGATACCAGATCCCAGGTCACATTGCCGGACTCAACCTGCGCTTTTATTTCCGCCAGACCACCAGAGAAATCTTCTGAAACAATATCGGTGCCAGTCTTCGCGATAAACGGCTTATGGTATGCCTCTACCTGACTCTTGGTGAACGCGCCACCCCAGGAAACCACTGTCAGCGCTTTATCAGCGACAGCTGCGTTTGAAAGAGCAATACCCAATGCGAGTGCGGACAGAGTTGTTATCTTTTTTTTCATCTCTACATGCCTACTTTGCTTTTATTGTTTCAGCGAATCCGGTCCGAATTCGCCCTTTTTGTTCTGGTGTCGATGGCAGAGCCAGTGATACGACTCTCTCCAATCTAGCCAAAATTTATATTGTATACAATATACGAATGCAATTTTTTGACTCAGGTTCGTCTTAACATGAGTTTTACTGGAACCGGGATAAACGATAGGGCTGCAGATTCACTGGCCCCGAGCGCTGTTGATGCAATGCTAATACAGCTTCGGCAGTCACCGCAGCCTGCGTCAGACCCAGATGCTGATGACCGAAGGCCAGCAAAAACTGACCGTGAGAGCCAATCCGATCGATCACCGGCAGTGAATCCGGTAATGAAGGACGAAAGCCCATCCAACGCTCCCCCATCTCTTCGGATACACCCGGTATTAGCGCTTTGGCGTGTTTCAGCAGCATCTCAGCTCGCTGCATATTGGCTGGTGCTTCCAAGCCGCCGAACTCAACCGTGCCCGCCAGTCGTAAGCCTTCATCCATAGGCGTCATAATGAATTTCCGATCTGCGGAACTGATCGGAATCTGCAATTTGTCAGCTGCTTGCGGCAACATCAGGTGGTAACCGCGCTCGGTATCCAGGGGTACAGAGACACCTGACAACTGCTGCAACAGTTTCTTCGACCAGGCTCCAGTTGCCAGTAACACTTTTGGCACCTCTAGTGTTTTATCCGACAGAGTCACTTCACAGCCGCTCCCCTTCGTCCGCAGCTGCTGCACCTCTTGCTGCATAACCACACCACCACACTGACGAAAGAACTCTAAGAGTGACAACGTCAGCTTGTATGGATCAGAGGTGTGCCCTGTTTCCGGAAACAGAACCGCGTGCTCAACTGCAGGGCTTAATGCTGGCTCCAGCTCACGCGCTTCATCCCCGTTCAACACTTTGGCATTCACACCATAGTGACGAATCTGCTCCAGTGTCGATTGATAGCCAAGAAAGCTATCGCTCCGTTCAAACACCAACAGTGATCCATCTATTTTGAGTTGCTCGGAGGCTCCGGCCATTTTCAGCAGTCGTTGCCAACAATCTAAAGACTGTTCATTTAACTGTTGTATAGCTTTAGCTCCTGCCTGATAGGGCTTCTTGCGTGTATTCAACAGGAAGCGAATCATCCACGGCGTAATACGATGCAGGTAGGGCCAACGAATTGCGACCGGGCCCAGTGGGTCAATCAGCATACCGGGGATCTTGGTCAACAGCCCTGGCGTTGCCAGAGGCAATACCTGTTCTGTTGCGAAGTGTCCGGCATTTCCTTTAGAGCACCCCTGACCCGGAGGCTCTTTATCGATCAGCAACACCCGCTGCCCTGCCTGCTGTAACAGGCAAGCACTGGCGACGCCGACGACTCCCGCCCCGATCACGGCGATATCAAATTCTGGTTGATTCATATCCTGCGCTCACGTTATGCTGAAATTATTGTATACAATATACAAAAGATTTAATTTCGACAAACCCAACACGAAACACAGGTCGATGTTATGAGAGAAGGCACCTTTTTCTGTATTGATGCCCACACCTGCGGCAACCCGGTACGTCTGGTCGCTGGCGGGTATCCGGCACTAAAGGGTTCCACCATGAGTGAAAAACGACAGGACTTCCTGCAACACCATGACTGGATCCGTCAGGCACTGATGTTTGAGCCACGCGGTCATTCAATGATGTCAGGTTCTATCGTCTACCCTCCCTGCTCTGAAAACGCTGACGCATCTGTGCTCTTTATCGAAACCAGTGGCTGCCTGCCAATGTGTGGTCACGGCACTATCGGCACTGTGACCTCGGCAATCGAGAATGCGATCATCAAACCCAAGATACCGGGCCAATTGATTCTGGATGTTCCTGCCGGCCAGATCCGTATCGAATATCAACAAAATGGCAATAAGGTGGAAAAGGTGCGGATCTTTAATGTTCCCGCCTACCTTGCCCATACTGATGTCGTCATTCAAGTACCTGACCTTGGCGAACTGGTGGTCGATGTCTCCTACGGTGGCAACTACTACGTCATAGTCGACCCACAGAAAAACTACCGTGGACTGGAGAACTTCAGTGCCGATCAGGTACTGCACTATAGCCCTATAGTTCGCCAGTTAGTCGGTGAAGCAGTTGAATGTATCCACCCTGAAGACCCTACCGTATGTGGTGTATCCCATGTGCTCTGGACTGGCGAACCAACCCAGCCAAACGCCCACGCAAAAAATGCAGTGTTCTATGGCGACCGCGCGATCGACCGCTCTCCTTGCGGTACAGGAACCAGTGCCCGTATGGCGCAATGGGTTGCCCGTGGCCGCCTGAATGTCGGTGATGAATTCATCCATGAAAGCATTATCGGCAGCCTGTTCGAGGGACGCGTTGAGAGCGCCACTACTGTCGGAAGTTACAACGCTATTCGCCCGAGCATTCAGGGCTGGGCAAGAGTGATCGGTCACAACACTATCTGGGTCGATGACGAAGACCCCTACGCCTATGGCTTTGAAGTGAAATAACAGCAGCAAAGATTAAGAGAGAGCACCATGACCAGAGTACAAGGCGCAGCCTATATCGCCGGGCAGATGGACCAGTCCAGCACAGGATTCCAGGCACTGAATCCGGCAACCGATGAAAAACTACCGGGCCTGTTCCCGGAAAACGGCATCAACGCCGTCAATGCTGCTGCAGAAGCAGCTGAAGAGGCCTGGCTGCCATACAGCCAGCTGAGCGATGCAGCCCGAGCTAATTTCTTGCGCTGCATTGCTGAAGAACTCGAGCAGCTTCGCGACGCTATTGTTGAGCGCGGCATGGCAGAAACAGCACTGCCGGAGATCCGTTTAAACGGTGAGTTAAGTCGTACCACTGGCCAGTTGCAGCTATTTGCTAATCTGCTGGAAGAAGGCGGCTGGGTACGTGCGACCATCGATACTGCTGATCCGGAGCGTGCCCCGCTGCCGAAGCCAGATATCCGTTTGATGCAACAGTCACTGGGCCCAGTCGCGGTTTTTGGTGCATCCAATTTCCCACTGGCTTTCTCGACAGCCGGTGGTGATACCGCATCCGCACTGGCAGCGGGTTGTCCGGTTATTGTTAAAGGACACCCGGCCCACCCTGGCACTTCAGAGCTTGTTGCTGTCGCTATCAATAACGCCATCAGCAAACATCAGCTGCCAGCCGGAGTATTCTCACTGCTACAGGGCAGCAGTATCGAACTGGGCAGCGAACTGGTTAAGCACCCGTCAATTAGCGCTGTAGGTTTCACCGGTTCACTGGCCGGTGGTCGTGCTCTTTTTGATCTGGCCAGCCAACGACCGCAGCCGATTCCATTTTATGGCGAGCTGGGCTCAACCAACCCGGTATTCCTGCTGCCTGATCTGTTGGAGCAAAAGGCTACCCAACTGGCACCAGAATTTGTCACCTCTTTAACTATGGGTTGCGGCCAGTTCTGTACCAATCCGGGCATTATCATCGGCTGTGCAGGCGATGCACTGGACGCATTCCTGAGCACCGCAGCAGAAATGCTACAGCAGCAACCTGCCAACGTAATGCTGACACCTGGAATTGCCAACGCCTATCGCAACGGCAGAGCCAAACTGGAAGCCTGCGATCAGCTGGATACACTGGCAAAAGGCCTGTCAGAAAGCGGTCATCAGGCTCAGGCAGCGCTGTTCCGCGTTGCGGCCAGTGACTACCTGCAACAACCGGAGCTGGAAGATGAAGTCTTTGGCCCTTCAGCACTGGTGATCGTATGCGATAGCCCTGAGCAGATGCTGGCAGTTGCCGAGACTTTTAACGGCCACCTTACCAGCACTATCCACGCAACCGAATCTGACCAGTCCCTGGCAGCTGAGCTGCTACCGGTGATCAGCCGTAAAGTGGGTCGTGTGCTATTCGGTGGCTGGCCGACCGGTGTTGAAGTGTGTCATGCGATGACCCATGGTGGTCCTTACCCGGCATCCACAGATAGTCGTTCCACCTCTGTGGGAAGCCGCGCAATTGATCGCTGGGTACGCCCGGTGTCGTTCCAGAACACTCCGAATGCGCTACTGCCAGAGGCTCTTCAGAACGAAAATCCATTGAAAATCTGGCGCACCATCAACGGCGCCCAGAGTCGCGACGCGATCTGATACTAAGCTCACCCTGCCAAAGCTGCACAGAATCCTCACCCGTTCTGTGCAGCTTTTTTGCTCAGGGCAGCCGACATCATTACAATAGCCGTATAACTTTCAACGGAATAAGACTCCGCACTATGTCGAACCAAGGTGGCATCGTTTACAAAACCCGCACGCAGATGGTGGTAGAGGTCCTTCGCGAGAAGATACTCTCCGGCCAGATCAAGGCAGGTGACCCACTGCGTCAGGACGCACTGGCAAAGGAATTTAATGTTTCCCGCATTCCAGTGCGTGAAGCGCTGCTGCAACTGGAAGCTCAGGGTCTGGTGCACTTCGAAGCCCACAAAGGCGCGATTGCGACTGAACTGTCACCAGGCAAGATTCAGGAACTGTTCGAGCTACGCGCACTGCTGGAGTGCCACCTGCTGGAACAGGCGATGGATAAGATGCAGGACTTACATATCGCCCGCGCAGAAAAGATTCTGGAGTCTTTCGAGGAAGCAGTCGAAAGTGGCACCCGAGTCGAGAAGTGGAGCGACCTCAACTACGCCTACCACGAAGCGCTATATCAGCCTGCTGGTTTGCCACAGACGCTTGAGATCATTCAGGGCCTGAACACCAAGTGCGACCGTTACATCCGCATGCAGCTGTTGTTTACTGCCGGCACAGATAAAGCAGAGCAGGAACACCACCAGCTGATCGAACTCTGTCGCGCACGCGACAAGCAGGGCGCGATTGAACTGCTACGCCGCCATATATTGGAAGCGGGCACCGCGATACGCGACTTGCTGATCCAACAGCAGGCAGAACAGGAAGAGGGCTAAGCCCTCTTTTTATTGCCTGACATTTCCTTTGTAGATAGCCATACCCGCTAGTTGCTCCAGACGCCAACCAAATGCCATTCGCGACGGTCAGTCGTTCCTACTCCCCCCTTGTCCCACAGAGCTGAGCCATACTCACACATTAACTCAAAGCCCCGATCAGTATCCTTTTCGATAGCCAGCAAACAAAAAAGCCGGAGCAGGCCTCCCTAACTCCGGCAATCAGCGTGCTCGACTACACAACAGATACTTATTCTCTGATCCCTCTCATTCGTGCATTACGGCGGCGCAATATTTCGAGGGTTATCAACAACAATACCGAGAAGAAGATCAACAAGGTGGCCACAGCAAGGATGGTCGGGCTAATCTGCTCCCGAATTCCCGACCACATCTGCCGCGGTACCGTGCGTTGCTCAACGTTGGTGATAAACATCACGACCACTACCTCATCAAAAGAGGTGCCGAAGGAGAACAGACCACCGGAGATAACACCCGGGCGGATCAATGGCATAGTGACCTTAAAGAAAGCCAACGAAGGACTAGCGCCCATATTGGCTGCCGCACGGGTCAGGCTATGATCAAAGCCACTTAATGTTGCGGTAACAGTGATCACCACAAAAGGCGTACCTAGTGCAGCATGCGCCAGAATGACACCCCAGAAGGTTTGCGCCAGTCCCAGCTTGGTATAGAAGAAGTACATACCCGCCGCTGCGATAATGACCGGCACTATCATCGGCGAGATCAGTACCGCCATCACCAGATTACGCAGCGGCATGTTATGCCGCGACAGGCCCAGTGCAGCCAGGGTGCCGAGAATAGTCGCTATCACAGTAGAACAGGTAGCGATGATTACACTGTTTTTCAGCGCGTTAACCCACTGGGGGTTATTCACCATATCCTCATACCAACGCAACGAGAACGCCTCAGGCTGCAATGTCAGCATCCCTTCGGTGAAGGAGAAATATGGCTCAGCATTAAACGACAGCGGCACTATTATCAGGATCGGCATGATCAGGAAGAACAGTACCGCGCCGCAGAAAATCCGATAGCTGTAGTAAGCAACCCGTTCAGCAGGTGTGCAATAAGTTGGTAACGACATCTCTCACCCCACTTTCAGATTGTTAATGCCAACCAGACGGTTGTAGGCGTAATAAAGCAACAATACGACTGCCAGCAGAATGCCACCCAGGGCCGCGGCCATACCCCAGTTCAGGGATGTCTGCATGTGATAGGCAATAAAGTTGGAGATCATCTGGCCACTTCGGCCACCAACCAGCGCTGGTGTAATGTAGAAACCAATCGACAGAATAAACACCAGTAGCGATCCGGCACCTATACCTGGGAGGGTCTGTGGCATATAGACTCTGGCGTAAGCGTAAGCCGGTGTTGCCCCCATTGAGCGGGCTGCTCGCAAGTAAGTCGGCGAGATCCCTTTCATGACGCTGTATAACGGCAGGATCATAAAAGGCAGCAGAATATGAGTCATCGCCACAACAGTACCAAACATGTTGTGCACCATCTGAATTCGCTCAGTAATCAGGCCAACGGAGATCAGAACATCGTTGATCACACCTTCTGTCTGCAGCAATACGATCCAGGAGGTTGTTCGCACCAGCAACGAAGTCCAGAAAGGCAGTAGCACCAAGATCATCAGCAGGTTGGACCTGCTCTCCGGCAGCGTTGCCAGCAGATATGCCAATGGATAGCCCAGCAGCAGGCAGGTTACGGTAATCAGTAACGACATACCAAGGGTTTTCAGCAGCAGCGGTACATAGATCTGACGGGTTTCAGGCTGAGCGACTACATCGCCACTTTCATCGTAACGAAGATCCAGCGCTGCCAGGTAATAACTCAGGGTATAGCGGCCACTGAGATTTTTGATCGCCGACCAATAAGCCGGTTTCTGCCAACGCTTATCGGCTTTTAGCAGCTGTTCCTTTGGCGTCAGTTCAGCACTCATACGGCCTAACTTACGCCCGGTTCGGGTCATCAGGCTGCGCATGCCCGATTGTTCTGTATTCAGACGGCTGGCGACTTTGGCCAGCTCCTTACTTTTATGTAACGCCAGAATATCCTGATGAAGCGCAGCATAGGCGTTTTCATCCAGCGAATTTCCCGGTTGCCACTGCTCCAGTGCCGCAACGGTGTTCGGCATTCTTTCAGCGATCAGCGGGTTATCAATACTGCGGTAGAGCATGTCGGCAATCGGCACGACAAAGGTAATACCGATAAACGCCAGCAGCGGTACCACCAGCAGGAACGCTTTAATACGATTCCAACGTTCTGCGCGATTCAGTCGTCGCTTCAGCTCCTGCCGATCAAACTCAATCGGCTGACTGGGGGTCGCACTATGGGGGGAGATAATTTCCTGTTTCATAACATCTGCCTATTATTGTTATTCTCAGGCTGAAATAGGGTCCAGCGCCCGGCAATCGCGGCTATGCCAACCGATGCAGACCTGGTCGCCTGCACTGATCTCCTGATGATCAGAGGCGTTGGGTACCTTGATAATGAATTCGTCGTTATTCATCAGCTTCACCCGAGTACGCAGATGGTCGCCATGATAGATAAGCTCCAGCACACGAGCGTCAAAGCGGTTGTCGCAGCTTTCACTGGTTGGATTCAGCAGTACTCGCTCCGGACGAATCGACAGGGAGGTCTGGCCACCGTTCGCAGCTACATTGACCGGCAAGGCGTTAACCAACTGATCTCCGACGGATACCACACAATGCTCTTCGGCTAACTGCTCTACCCTGCCCGGTAGCTTGTTGTTCTCGCCGATAAACTGCGCAACAAACGAATTCACTGGTTTTTCATAAAGCTCGGTTGGGGTCGCCAGCTGCTGAACCACACCCTGTTCGAATACGGCAATTCGATCCGACATTGTCAGAGCTTCGGTCTGATCATGGGTAACATAGAGAACGGTGATACCGATCCGCTCATGCAGATGTTTAATCTCATATTGCATCTGCTCTCGCAGCTGTTTATCCAATGCGCCCAGCGGCTCATCCATCAATACCAGCTTCGGTTCAAAAATCAGCGCTCGCGCCAGTGCAACACGCTGCTGCTGACCACCAGATAACTGCCCCGGACGACGGCCGGCGATCTGCGGCAGTTCGATCATATCCAGCGCACGCTTAACCCGCTGTTCAATCTCAGCGTTTGGCAGTTTTCTGACCTGCAACGGGAACGCCAGATTCTCAGCGATCGTCATATGTGGAAACAGTGCGTAATTCTGAAACACCATGCCGATATCACGTTTATGCGGGGCCAGATTATTGACCGGCATGCCGTCGACATAGATCTCACCGTGGGTGGCGGTTTCGAAGCCTGCCAACATCATCAGACAGGTGGTTTTACCGGAACCAGAAGGGCCCAGCATGGTGACAAATTCACCTTGGGCGATATCGAGGTTGAAGTCTTTAACGACCAGAATGTCACCGTCATAGGTTTTCTGAACATTCTGGAAACTGACGAAGCTGTTCTGCGCTGCACTCATTGCTAACTACCCTGCTATTATTCTTGTCATTGCGAGTAGGCAGGCAGGCCTAAGCCCGCCTGCCAGAGGGGATCAGACGTCGTACTTGGACAGATCCGGGCGGGTAGCGATCGCCTGTTCAACCAGGTTAATCACATAGCTACGCTCTTCTCCGGTCAGCGCCAGACGAGGCGCACGCACCACTTCAGAACCACGGCCACACACCTGTTCAGCCAGCTTGATGCACTGAACCAGTGTTGGGATGGTATCCAGACGCAGCAGCGGCAGGAACCAGCGATAGATCTCTACCGCTTCAGCATAACGACCCTGCTGTGCCAGCTTGAAGATAGTGACGGATTCACGTGGGAAGGCGTTGGTCAGACCGGAAATCCAACCAGTTGCACCCAGCATCAGGCATTCCAGCGCGATATCATCAACACCACCGAATACGATGAAACGGTCATCAAATTTGTTGTACAGCTCAGTCACTCGACGAGTATCTGTAGTCGACTCCTTAACCGCAACGATGTTCTGGCATTCAGCCAGTTCAGCCATCATCTCCAAGCTTACATCTACGCCGTAGCTCACAGGGTTGTTGTAGATCAGCATTGGCATTTCAGGATTTTCGTTTGCCAGGCGCTTAAAGTGTGTCACGGCTTCACGATCATTGGAGCGGTACACCATACCCGGCAGCACCATGCAGCCATCGACGCCGATCTCAGCCACATCACTCACATACTGGCTAGCAGCAGCTGTGGTTGTTTCAGCAGTACCTGCGATCAGTGGTACACGGCCGTCGATCACTTCCTTAGCAGCAGCCATAACCTGGCGCTTTTCCTGCGCGCTCAGGGAGCAGTTTTCACCAACGGTGCCAAGACAGATAATGCCATCTACACCATCATTGACCTGGTTATCGATTACAGTCTGGGTAGCTTCCAGATTGAGGGATTCATCAGCATTAAACTGGGTAGTAACAGCGGGATAAACACCCTTCCACGCAACATTCATCTCAAACGTCCTTCACTCAGGTTTATCTTTTTTACAGACGATGGCTCGCGACCAATTTTGTATACAATATTCAAAATAATGCATTTGTATATTTTATACAATTATTTCTTTCAAACTAATTCACCTGTGATTGTTGAGCGACCGGGCTAGACTGGTAGCAGTGTTGAATCAGTTCAGAAAAATGATCGGCCTGAAAAACGGCCGGATCTGTCCGGAGAGGAAAAGAAGTGCAGTAATTTTGAAGAGATTGCTGCGATGGGTGCTGTAAACGCACCCATTCGCAGAGAGGAGAACCGGTTAAACAGTTGTCATAACCTGTTCAACTGGCAGCCTGTGTTTCTGAGGCCAGTTATTCGCTGCAGGGTAACCCACAGTCACCAGCATCACCGGAATTTCACGCGGGCTCAACTCAAAGGCTTCAACCAAACCTTCCATATCAAAGCCAGTCATCGCGCCACTGCCAAGCCCCATGCCTTCAGCCGCCAGCATCATCGTCATAGAGGCAAGTGATGCAGTACGAATGGCTTCATCACGCTGCGCCTGCGGATTTCCCTGCTGGCTTTCAGTCATCATCGCAGTCCAGTCAGCAACCAGAGACTGATTGATAATGCCAGCATCTACTGACGGTTGAAGCGCCGCTGGCAGATCGCCATATGCTTCTGTCAAACCGCACACAATGAAAGTAACAGAAGCATCAGCCACCTTTTGCTGGCCGTATGAAACCTCTAACAGTTTCTGTTTCGCTTCATCAGAGCGCACCGCAATAAAGCGCCAATTCTGGATATTGAAAGCGCTCGGGGACAATGTCGCCAGTCTGACCAGTTCATTCACCTGTTCATCGCTCATCTGGCGCTCAGTATCGTAACGTCCAATAGAGCTGCGGTTTTCAATCAGTTCTGCAATTGTATTTGTCATCTCAAGATCCTCTTAGACAGTTTCTTTTTTAAGCTCAGTCACCATCGGACGAGCGACAGGTTTCATCATTAAACGCTGGACAGTAGTGACACTGATTAGCACCACAACCAAACCAATCAACGATAGCCCGGTGATATGTTGCTCCAGCAACAGCCAACCCAGTGCCACAGCGGTCAGCGGGCTTAACAATCCCAGTGAAGAGACTGCTACCGGTGACAAGCGATTGATGCCTCTGAACCAGAGGGCATAGGCAATCAACGCGCCGAAGATAGACAGGTAGCTGTATCCCATCCACTCAGTAGCTGTCAGTGTCGGCAGTGCCGGGTCGATCCAGATCGCCAACGGCAACAACATCAAGCCACCCAGCAGCAACTGCCAACCCGTGAAAGCCAGCAACGGCATTGCCTTTAACATCGGACGCCAGCGCATCGCCAGCCAGGTACCTGTTGCCATGCAGCATGCACCGGCAAAGGCCGCAGCTATACCTACCGGCTCCCATACGGTGTCCGGTGACAGCAGCAATAACGCCATCCCTGCGACACCCAGTAACCCGGACCATGCAGCCATCACTACAGGTTTCTGCTGATCAACAAGCCAGAGCAGCAACATCACTAACAGCGGTTGCACCGCTCCTAACACAGCAGCCAAACCGCCAGGCAGTCGATAAGCGGCCACAAAGAGCAACGCCTGAAACACGCCTATATTGAGGGCAGAAAGCACCATCAACCGCCACCAGTTAGCCATTTCTGGTCGCTGACGGCACCAAAGCACCAACAACAACCCGGCCGGTAAACAACGTAAACAAGCTGCGATAAACGGGCGGTCAGCAGGCAATAATTCGGTGGTCACTATATAAGTTGATCCCCAGATAGCCGGTGCTAAAGCGGTCAGCAGCGTGTCGAGCAATGGACTTTGATGTTTCATAGCGATACATTTATCTTTAATTCAAGATAAATTCATTCTTGCAGAGATATATCTTGATATCAAGATAAATAGATAGGATTTGCCATGTCAAAACCGCAACAAACTGATGCCGTTGATGCACTGATCGCGCAATGGAACCGGGAAAGGCCGGATCTGGATGTCACTCCGATGGCCACTATAGGCCGCTTGAAACGCTGTTCCGCACTGGTGCAGCGCAGACTTGACGCCACCTTCAGCCAATTTGGTATGAGCAGTTGGGAGTTTGACGTGCTGGCTACTCTGCGCCGTTCGGGAGAACCTTATTGCCTGGCACCAACGACACTGTTTTCAATGTTGATGATCACTTCCGGCACTATGACCCATCGTATGCAGCAGCTGGAAAAGCATGGCCTGGTAGAGAGAATCAGTAATCCAGAAGATGCTCGCAGCAAGCTGGTGAAGCTGACAGATAAGGGATTCGAGCTAATCGACCAGGCCGTAACTGCTCACGTAGAGAATGAACATCGGATTCTGGCAGCACTCAATGCGGAACAACATCAGGATCTGAACCAAAGCCTGACCCGGCTGATGGCTATTTTAGAGTCGGAATAAGGAGATGGCTGCCGGATTTGATTCTGGCAGCCGTATGATCTGAGAAGAATCAGCGGACGCTGGCGATATACTTTGCCAGCTCTTCCATTTTCTGCGGATCGTCATCCATAAAGATGACCTTAACGTTCAGATAGGTTGAGTCTAGCTTGCGCTCTGTTGCCTGAACCATCTGCACAAATGCGTTCATCCGGGCAACTGAATCACCCGACAGCTGTTCAATGTCAACAACGACCTGATCCAGTACCTGAGGTACTGCACCGCCGTCATTTTTCACAACGATCATCACTTCCTGCAGGCTCATATCCTTGATGGCGCATTTAAAGATACCGCCATCACTGGTGCGTAGCTGAGCCAGGCCTTTTGGTTTCGCAATGCTTTTTGCGGCACCATTACTGCTGGCTGCAGGCGCACTCTTCGCTGCAGGCTTGCCATTACTGTCCGCCTTCAGATACTTAGCTACACGCTGCTTCAGTTCGTCGCTGAGCTTATTGGTTCGAGCCAGCTGTTTAACGATCTTCTGGATCAACTGTTCACTGTTAAACGGCTTACCCAGGTAATCATTCACGCCTGACTGAATCGCCTTGAGCACGAAATCTCGCTCACCTCGGCTGGTCACCATGACGAATGGCGTGGCTTTGTGAAGCTCCTGCGCCCGCACCCATTGGAGTACTTCCAGCCCGCTCATTTCTGGCATTTCCCAGTCACACAGCAGCAGTTCATACTGGTTTTTTTCCATCAGTGTCACTGCATCCTGGCCATGCTCTGCAGCATCAACCAGAAATTCAGGAAAAGCCTCTTTTACGACTTTACTCACACGCTCACGGATAAACTTTGCATCGTCTACTATCAGGATGCGGATTTGGCTCATAGCTTCACTCAAAACGGGGACTCTTCGCTGCTATCACTTTCCCACAAACCGGCCAATTTATGAAGTGTTACAAAGGGTTATTCCCATATAATGTGGGCAAACCGTGACCTATACCCGGCCCAGCCTTACTAAAGTTTAGCTCCGTCAGAGCCATAGCACGCAGTTGCATCATCGAACTTTTACCGAAAGCAGCCCCTACTACCCGCTCACACTCTCTGTGCTATCGCTATAAGGCTCTGATTAGGCAATAAAAAAGGCAGCGATTGCTGCCTTTGTTTTTCTCTGGTTTAGCGGAAACAAAATTCTCCGGCTTCCACATCGACGGCGATCTCTGTACCGGGCGAGAACCTGCCTGCCAGAATCTCATGCGCCAATGGGTTTTCAATCCATTGCTGAATCGCACGTTTCAATGGGCGAGCGCCGTAGATTGGCTCGAAGCCTACATCCACCAGCTTATCCAGCGCAGTACTGGTCAGCGTCAGCGATAGCTCACGTTCCGCCAGACGTTTGCGCAAACGATCCAGCTGGATATTGGCGATGCCAGCCACCTGCTCCTTACGCAGACTGTGGAATACAACGACTTCATCGATACGATTGATCACTTCCGGTCGGAAGTGGCCTCCCACGGCTTCCATCACCGCTTTGTTCATTAACTCGTAATCGTCGTCATCACTGAAGTTCTGAATCAGATCAGAGCCCAGATTGGAGGTCATCACAACGATAGTATTTCGGAAATCGACTGTACGCCCCTGACCATCGGTCAGGCGACCATCTTCCAGCACCTGCAGCAGGATGTTAAAGACATCCGGGTGCGCTTTTTCAACTTCATCGAGCAACAGAACTGAGTAAGGTTTACGACGTACCGCTTCGGTCAGATAACCACCCTCTTCGTACCCTACATATCCTGGAGGAGCACCGATCAGGCGAGCCACGGAGTGTTTCTCCATAAACTCAGACATATCGATGCGTACCATCGCTTCTTCGGTATCAAACAGGAAGTTAGCCAAAGCCTTACAGAGTTCGGTTTTACCTACACCTGTAGGACCTAAAAACAGGAAAGAACCATTTGGCCTGTTTGGATCAGCAAGACCCGCACGTGAGCGACGCACCGCATTGGATACGGCAACCACCGCTTCCTGTTGACCTACCACACGCTGGTGAAGCGCTTGCTCCATGCGCAGCAGTTTTTCCCGCTCGCCCTCAAGCATCTTGCTTACCGGAATTCCGGTCCAGCGGGAGACTACTTCCGCGACCTCTTCCTCAGAGACCTTGTTGCGCAGCAGCTTGGTTTCCTGCTGCTGATGCTCAGCTTCGTCAGCGGCCTCCAGTTGTTTTTCCAGCTCAGGAATCACGCCATACTGCAGCCGGGACATCTCCTGCAGGTTACCGGAACGGGATACCTGCTCAAGCTCGGTACGGGCCTGATCCAGCTGTTCTTTGATCTGCTGAGAACCCTGCAAAGCAACTTTCTCTGCTTTCCAAATTTCATCCAGATCAGCGAACTCTTTCTCGACACCACTAATCGTTTGCTCCAGCTCTTTCAGCCGCTGTTTCGCTGCAGCGTCTTTCTCTTTCTTCAGGGCTTCGCGTTCCATCTTCAGCTGAATCAGGCGACGCTCCAACCGATCCATATCTTCAGGCTTAGAATCAATCTCCATACGGATACGGGATGCAGCTTCATCGATCAAATCGATCGCCTTATCCGGCAGCTGACGGTCGGTGATGTAACGCTGAGATAGCTTCGCTGCAGCAATGATCGCGGAATCAGTAATCGAGACCCCGTGATGCACTTCATAGCGCTCTTTCAGGCCACGCAGGATTGCGATGGTGTCCTCTTCTCCCGGCTCGTCGACCTGCACTTTCTGGAAACGGCGTTCCAGTGCTGCGTCTTTCTCTACATACTGGCGATACTCATCCAGAGTGGTCGCGCCGACGCAGTGCAGTTCACCTCGCGCTAAAGCAGGTTTCAACATATTACCGGCATCCATGGCGCCATCCGCCTTACCAGCGCCAACCATGGTATGCAGCTCATCGATAAACAATATGATCTGGCCTTCCTGTTTTGCCAGCTCGTTCAGAACCGCTTTCAGGCGCTCCTCAAACTCACCACGGAATTTGGCACCTGCGATCAACGCGCCCATATCCAAAGACAGTACGCGTTTACGCTTCAGTCCTTCGGGCACTTCGCCATTAACAATCCGTTGTGCCAGCCCTTCAACAATGGCTGTTTTACCCACGCCCGGTTCACCAATCAGCACCGGGTTATTCTTTGTTCTGCGCTGCAATACCTGTATCGTGCGGCGGATCTCATCGTCACGACCTATCACCGGATCAAGCTTGCCCGATTCTGCCCGCTCAGTCAGATCGATACAGTACTTATCCAGTGCCTGCCGGCTCTCTTCTGCATTCTGATCGTCAACACGATCTCCACCACGCATCTGCATAATGGCACTCTCCAAACCTTGCTTTGTTGTACCAGCAGCGCGCAGGGCTTTACCGGCATCACATTTATCATCTACCAATGCCAGTACCAGCAGTTCGCTGGAGATATACTGGTCCTGTCGCTGCTGGGCCAGTTTGTCTGACAAATTCAGGATGCGGCCAGAATCCTGTGACCAGAGTACATTGCCATCCGGGCTTTGAATCTGCGGCAAGCGCTCTAATGCTTGCTGCAGTTCATTACGCAACGCCACCAGTTCAGCACCTGCCTGCTTCAGCAATGGCGCAACTGACCCTCCCTGCTGTTCCAGCAAAGCAATCAACAGATGGGTGGGTTCGATGTAGTTATGGTCACGGCCTGCCGCCAGGGACTGAGCATCCGCCAGAGCTTCCTGAAGCCGGGTAGTAAAACGATCAGGTCTCATTTCAGTCCTCCTGAGATAATGGGTCTCACGGCCCGTTTTCACAGGCCGTTTAATTCGCTTACATATCTCAAGGTGGGGTTGAATAGCGCGGGCTTCAAGGGAGAGGTGATCAATAATTGACCACCATCAATAAAAACAGGCATCTCTCGAAAGGTTTTTTCAGCCCCGGTTTTGCTCGTCGGACTCAACGACCGGAAAGTCGAAATAACGCTCAGGGTAAGGTTCGTCAGCTAAGGTAAAGTGCCACCATTCCTGCTGAAAAGGCACAAAACCGTGCTGCTCCATGATAGTTCTCAGCAACAGTCGATTTGCCAGCGCCTGTGCCGAAACAGCGGTTGTATTAATCCATGAGGTTTGGCCAAAAAAATCAAACCGGGTCCCCATATCCAGTGGCTCGCCACTGGCCAAGTCCACCAGCGTGAGGTCAGCAGTGCTGCCCCGACTATGGCTCGAATTACGGGCCAGATAGCCTCGATTGAACAATTCCGACTTATCCATTGCGGGAAAGTACTCTGCGCGGGTTGGCTGCTCTCCCTGATCCGATGACCAGCGGATAAAGTGCTCTACCGACCGGGTGGGGCGATAGCCATCAAAAATCAGTAACCCCAGCCCTGATTCCGTCAGTGTTTGCTGCACCTTAGCAAGCGCTTGGGCAGCATGACGGGTCAGCCAGCAGGCGTTAGCGTAGTAGCCATCAATTCGGCCACCAACAAAGTTATCACCACTGAAATATTTCAGATCTATCCGAATCTCCGGACAAAACTGATTAAGCAAAACAAAGTCATCAGGCGGTGTTTCAGCGTGCATCGCTCATCCTTGACTGGCTAACGTATGCCTTAAGCAAAGCACAGAGCTTTAAACGAAACAATTTAAACTCACCAAAGCCGACCAATTACCCCTTAGCGGAGGCGGCAAAGCGTTATATCATGGGTGCAGTTTTCAGAAGTTGGGTACAGGAGAAACAGGTGAGCCAAACAACCCCGCCAAATTTGGGTTCCGCAATCAAACAGCGCCGTAAAGAGATGGCCCTGAACCTGAACCAGCTGGCTGAGCTCTCCAGTGTATCCCGTTCCATGCTGTCAGAGATTGAGCGTGGCAACGCCAACCCAAGTTTCTCCAGTTTGTGGAATATTACCCAGGCGCTTGGTGTCAGTATTGATGAACTGACCCAACGTTGTATGGAAAACAGTGCGCTGGAGATTGAACATCAGAGCAACCAGAACACTCCACGGATGCTGAGTACCGATGAAGGCTGTGAGCTGAGGGCGCTGAACCCATTGGCAACAGCCAGTGAATTTGAGTGGTATGAACTACGCATCCAGCCAGGCAGTTCACTGGATTCTGATGCCCATAGCCACGGCACCCGAGAGCATCTTTCTATCATGGAGGGAGAGCTGCAGGTGATGCTGAATAACCAGCTACAGAGTACCGGTCTCAGTGGCGATACCCTGCGTTATCCTGCGGATGTGCAACATCAGATTATCAACACTGGCAAAGCCGAAGCCCATGCCATTCTGGTGATGCATAAAACAGCTTAGGAGGCATTACGCCTCCTAAGAAAAACGGATCAGTTTCTACCAGCTCAGAATAACTTTACCGGACATACCTGAACGCATTACATCAAAGCCCTGCTGAAATTCTTCGATGGAAAAGTGATGCGTGATAATTGGCGTCAGATCTAAACCCGACTCAATTACACTGGCCATTTTGTACCAGGTCTCAAACATTTCACGGCCATAGATCCCTTTCAGAATCAACCCCTTAAAGATCACCTGCGCCCAATCAATTGCCATCTCGCCAGCCGGAATGCCCAGCATCGCAATCTTGCCGCCATGGTTCATCTGCTGCAACATTTCGCGGAACGCACTGGGCACACCGGACATTTCCAGTCCGACGTCAAAACCTTCTGTCATTCCCAACTGCTGCATCTTCTCTGACAGCGATTCATGGGCAACATTGACGGTATGCTTCACACCCATTTTTTGGGCCAGTTCCAACCGGTATGGATTTACATCGGTCAGCACCACATGGCGTGCACCGACATGGCGGGCAATTGCTGCTGCCATAATCCCAATCGGACCGGCACCGGTAACCAACACATCCTCACCCACCAGATCAAAGGAGAGTGCGGTATGCAGTGCGTTACCAAAGGGATCAAAGATGGATGCCAGGTCGTCACTAATAGAGTCAGGGATCTTAAAAGCGTTGATTGCAGGAATCACCAGATACTCCGCAAATGCGCCTTCCCTATTCACTCCCACTCCAACAGTATTACGGCACAAATGGCGACGACCGGCACGGCAGTTACGGCAATGACCACAGGTGATATGACCTTCACCGGAGACACGGTCACCAATATTAAAGCCCTCTACCTCACAACCGATTTCGGCGACCTCTCCAACATACTCATGTCCAACGGTCATCGGAACCGGTATCGTCTGCTGAGCCCATTCATCCCAGTTGTAGATGTGGATATCAGTCCCGCAAATAGCCGTCTTGCGTATCTTAATCAGCAGATCATTGTGACCGAGTTTCGGCCGCTGTGTGGTATGCAGCCAGATCCCCTCTTTGGCGTGTAGTTTCGCAAGTGCTTTCATCTCAACCACCAATAACACCCAACTCAGTCGCAATTCGGATAAAGGCTTCAATCGCACGATCCAACTGCTCGCGAGTATGCTCTGCTGACATCTGGGTACGAATGCGTGCCTGCCCTTTCGGTACCACCGGGAACGAGAAGCCCACAACGTAGATTCCCTCTTTCAGCAGGCGATCAGCCAATTCGGCAGCCAAAGCTGCATCACCGATCATCACCGGGATAATGGCATGGTCTTTACCGGCCAGAGTGAAACCGGCGGCGGTCATCTGCTGGCGGAAGTAATCACTGTTTTCAATCAACTGACGACGCAGATCAGCACTCTGCTCTACCAGGTCCAACGCTTGCAGCGTCGCTTCGGCGATCGCCGGTGCAACGGAATTGGAAAACAGGTATGGACGTGAACGCTGACGTAGCCACTCAATCACCTCTTTCCGACCCGAAGTGTAACCACCAGATGCACCACCCAAGGCTTTACCAAAGGTCCCCGTCAGAATGTCGACGCGGTCCATCACCTGACAGTACTCATGGCTACCACGACCGTTTTCACCGACAAAACCCACCGCATGGGAGTCATCCACCATCACCAGCGCGCCGTACTTGTCAGCCAGATCACAGACTGCCTGCAGATTGGCGATCACGCCATCCATGGAAAATACACCATCAGTGGCAATCAGTTTCACCCGGCAATCTGCAGCTTGTTGCAGGCAGGCTTCCAACTCAGCCATATCATTATTGGCGTAACGGAATCGTTTCGCTTTACTCAGACGGACACCATCAATAATGCTGGCATGGTTCAGTGAATCACTGATGATGGCGTCTTCAGCACCCAGCAGGGTTTCAAACAGACCACCATTGGCATCGAAGCAGGAAGAGTAGAGGATGGTATCTTCGGTCCCCAGGAAATCACTTAGCTTCCGCTCCAGTTGTTTATGCAGATCCTGTGTGCCGCAGATAAAACGTACTGAAGCCATACCAAAGCCGTGTTCATCCAGGCCTTTCTTCGCTGCCCGGATCAGCTCAGGGTGATTTGCCAGGCCAAGATAATTGTTGGCACAGAAGTTAATCACATCGCTACCGTCAGCCAAACGGATTGCAGCTGCCTGAGGAGAGGCCAACTGGCGCTCATGCTTGTACAAGCCTTCCTCTTTAAGCTGTTCACTCTGCTGGCTCAGCTGATGAAGAAATTCAACGGGCTTCATAGTGGTCTCCTGTATCTGGCATCACTTCGGTATTACAAATAGAAACGAGTGGTTCAAAGCATAGAAGTTACGGGATTTCAGTTTTCAGGAATAAAATCCCACATATCGGAATAAACGCAAGATAACGGAACTATTTCCATAATTCCAGACGAAATTCCCATATTTAGAAAAATAATCCTATTTACCGGAAATTCCTCGATTTCACCTTTAACGCCTGCCAGTGCTCACTGATATCTTCCAGCTTGCCCGCAACCACATGGATCACACTGCCTTCCCGTTCCAGAATACCGGACACTTTCAGGATAGTGGCTGATAACAAAGCCTGCCGCTGTGCCCGTGCGGTATTCTGCCAAACCACCAGATTGATCTGCCCGGTGCCATCTTCCAGAGTGACAAAGGCCACTCCAGAGGCAGTTCCGGGTCGCTGTCGGTTAGTGACGGTTCCAGCTACCCGTACTAACTGCCCATGCTGACACTGTTCTAACTGCTGCGCAGTGAGGTAACCGTTCAGCCAACCCTGCTCTCGCAGCAAGGTAATCGGATGACGGCCAAGGCTCAGACCAAGATGCTGCATATCCTGCTCGAGGTCAGACTGCTCATCAGGAGCAACCAATTGCATGGTTTTAGCGGCCTGTGGTGCGGCATCACCCAATGGCAGCTGAAGGTCATCATCCAGCAAATCCCACCGTGCCTGATAGCGATGCCGACTGATACTGTTTAACGCACCAGCCGCCGCCAGTGCATCCCAGTCGCCACGGCTTATACGACAGCGTTGACGCGCTTCTGATACAGACTGAAATCGCGTATCTCCGCGTGCGCTTGTCAGTGATTCCGCTCCCTGCCGCGACAACCCTTTGACCATCCTCAACCCCAGCCTTAACGCCCCCTGCTCCATGGTGCAGTCCCAATCGCTGTCGTTCAGATCGACCGGTAGAACTCTGACATCATGGCGCTGAGCATCCTGTACCAACTGCATCGGTGAATAGAATCCCATCGGCTGGCTATTCAGTAATGAGCAGCAGAACTCTGCCGGGTGATGTCGCTTCAGCCAGGCTGAGACATAGACTAGCAAAGCAAAACTGGCGGCATGAGATTCAGGAAAACCATATTCACCAAAGCCTTCAATCTGGCGACAGATACGCTGGGCAAATTCCAGCTCATAACCCCGTTCCAACATCCCGTGCACAAGCTTTTCCTGATACCGGCGGATATAACCGTTACGCTTCCAGGCCGCCATCGCCCGGCGTAACTGATCGGCTTCACCACCACTAAAGCCTGCGGCGACCATCGCCAGTTTAATCACCTGTTCCTGAAAAATAGGCACTCCCAAGGTCCGGGACAGAACCTCTTCAACCGCTTTGCTGGGGTATTCCACCACTTCTAAACCATCACGCCGTTTCAGGTATGGATGCACCATATCCCCCTGAATAGGTCCGGGTCGGACAATCGCCACCTCGATCACCAGATCGTAGTAACGGCGAGGTTTCAGTCGTGGCAGCATATTCATCTGCGCCCGTGATTCCACCTGGAATACTCCGATACTGTCCGCTTCGCACAGCATCTGGTATGTCGCAGGGTCCTCCCGTGGAATATCCTGAATTCGCAGTGGCTGCTCTCTGCCCACTGACAACAACTCCAGTGTTTTACGGATAGCCGTCAGCATTCCCAATGCCAGCACATCGACCTTCAATAATCCCAGTGCTTCTAGATCATCTTTGTTCCACTGGATCACCGTTCGGTCAGCCATAGCAGCGTTCTCTACCGGCACTAATCGGGTTAGCGGGCCAGCCGAGATCACAAAACCACCCACGTGTTGTGACAGGTGGCGGGGAAAGCCGAGGATCTGCTCCACCAGCTCCACAAACAGGTGATATACAGGTGCCGGAGACTCACCACCCAGCTCAGCCAATTGCTGCAACCAGGGCTTTTCACTATCGCGTCTATCCAACTGGCTGATCAGCCACGCCAGATAGCCTTCCTCCAACCCTAACGCCTTGCCCACATCACGAATGGCACTTTTGCAGCGATAACTGATCACCGTCGCCGCCAGCCCTGCCCGTTCGCGGCCATAAGTGCGATAGATATACTGAATCACCTCCTCCCGACGGGAGTGCTCAAAATCAACATCAATATCGGGTGGTTCATTACGTTCGCGGGAGACAAAGCGTTCGAACAGCAGGCTCACCTGTCTGGGGTCAACCTCAGTAATAAACAGGCAGTAACAAACGATTGAGTTTGCTGCGGAGCCCCGTCCCTGACACAGTATCCCTTGCTGTCGGGCATACCGGACAATATCGTGAATCGTCAGAAAATAAGGCTCATAACGCAGCTCTGCGACCTGCTCCAACTCATGGTCGATCTGCCGCTGAAGTACTGCAGGCACTCCCTCGGGAAAGCGTACCTTACAACCTTCAACAACCAGTTCAGCAAGATGTTGTGCTGCCGTTTTGCCTTCAGGTACCAGCTCAGAGGGATATTCATAACGCAGTTCAGTCAGCGAGAACTGGCACTTAGCTGCGATCTTCAGGGTTTCCTGACGCAGCGCCTGTGGATATAGTGAATTGAGTTTCTTTAGTGAACGCAGATGCCGTTCAGCGTTGGCGGCCAGATGATGCCCTGCCTGCTGTACGGTAGTGTGGTGACTAATCGCTGTCAGCAGATCCTGCAACCGCTGCCGTTCAGGATGATGCATATGAACATCATTACCACAGACAACCTTTAAACCACGCTGTCTGGCATAACGCAGCAGATAGTTAAAATGCTGCTGGTCATCGTCATATAACAGCCGTTCCAGCAGTAGCCAGCTATTCTCCGGCCAATATTGCTTCAGCCAGTTTACACGTTGCACAAGCTGCTCGTGATCATAGCCAGGTCGATATAACAGCAAGCAGCGATTCAATCCCTCCGCCAGATCCTGCCATTCAATCAGGTAGCTGCCCTTTTCTCCTCTTCGTCGAGCCTTGCTGATCAATTCACACAGCTGGCCGTAACCTTCCCGGTCACGAACTAGCAACACCACCGCCTCATCCTGCAGGCGAAACTCTGCGCCTATAATCAGCTGTAACTTTAACTCCCGGCTCGCTTCCCACGCCCTAACCACACCGGCCACCGAGCATTCGTCGGTCAATGCCAGTGCCTGATATCCCAGCGCCTCGGCCCGCTGCACCAGCTCCTCAGGATGCGACGCGCCACGCAAAAATGAGAAATTGCTGCAGCAGTGCAGTTCAGCATAAGACATCAGCCAAACCACCCATGCACAAACCAGTCACCGGATGCATCCCTGTATAACCAACCCAAACGCCCATCAGGCCAGCGACCTGTGTAGTAGTCCCGTCTTACCGGTTGCTGATCCCACCAGCCACTGGCAATACGCTCAGGGCCATCAAGCAAAGTTACAGCGTGGCCGATCTGCGCTGTACTAACAGGCTCTGGTGATTCCAACAGCCAGCCGGGACGGCGTTTCGTGGAAGCTGCAGCTAAAGCTTTCGGCTTTTTCTGCTGTTGTAATGAACGCCCTGCCCAGCTGAACTCCGGCCGATGATCCTGCTGTAGTTCCAGTCGACTCACTGCTTCATCACCTAAGCGGGACTGCAATCGGCTGAACAGCTCCTCAACCGGCTGCGCCGGCCGCTCAGTGGCAAACAGATCCAGCGTGGCGGCATCTAACTGGATCAGCGCTTCTGCCTGCAGGATCAACTCAATGACCGGTTGCTCCAGCTGCTGTGTCTCCAGTCTCAAACGCAACAGATCCAACCAAGATTCAGCTCTGCTCTCACCGCTGGCATGTGCAATTTGCTGAGTTTTCCATTCTCCTTCCCGGTTACGCAGCTTTAACTCAAGCGCCGTTGCCTGACTCTGATGCAGACGCAGAAAACCTTCCAGCTCAGCCAGTAAACGCTTTAGCGGGAAGAGCAGTCCCTGACTATGACAGACCTCATGACTGAGCTCCTGACGACGCCGGAACAATACTGGTGGTTTGAAATAATCCGGTGGATCAGGCTGTAAGCCAGTGATCTGATCCAGCTGCAACAGTAATTTATCTCCCAACCGGACCGCCAACTCAGCCCGTGGTAACTCCAGCAGCTGCTGACACAAGCTAAAACCCAGCCCAGTTAATTGATTGAGAGTACGAACAGGTAGTAATAAACGCGAAAGGGCTAATTGCCTGAGTTGCTCCAGATGTATCTCATCGCCTTCGCCACAGAAGCCCCCGGCATGGGCAAGTATCCGTGCACTTTTAGGTGTGTGACCGGTCGCCAGAGTACAGCTGAACTGCAACCCATCCAACTGCTCAGAGAGTTGCTGCCAATAGGCCTCCAGACCGCCGAAGTAGTGCAGCATACTGCCACTTTCCAGCCAAAGGCCGTCCGGCTGGTCGAGCGCGATCTGGGCGCTAAACTGCCCGGCCCAGAGTGCCAGCGCTTCTAGCTGTTCGGGTTCATCGGAAACTTTTCGTGAGAGGAGGTTTAGCTCAGGACAGAGGCTACTGGCAGTCGCCAACGCCATCCCCTGACGCACCCCCAAGGCACGGGCTTCAGTGTTCACTAACCAGATCGACTGATGCCTCTGATCGGCAACTGCAGCCGGACCTGCCGTCTCTTCCGTATACTGCATCTCCAACGGCAGCAATGGAAAATGCAGATAACACCATAACCCTGACATCTTCTACTTCACCAAACGCAGTCCAGCAGCAGGCGAAGCCTCGGGTATCAGTGCCTGAATACCCAGCGCCAGACTGCGCCGGGACAATGGCCAACCACCCCGGCGTTTCATCACAGTCACACCGGTACTATCGGGTTGCGGCTCTAATAACAAACGATAAGGCGCCGCAGAACTATGCTCGCAAGCACTGACAGGGCGGTAGATAAATCCCAGCGAGCCACCTTCCGCAGCCGCCACCTGCAGTCGTCGAATCGCTTTATCATCTGCGTCCTGCAGCCATCCCAGTACTACCGCACAACTGCCACTTTTTAGCGCCTGTTCCAGGCACCAAAGACGGTCGCGGCGCTGACTGCTACGCACCAATAACAGATGGTTCAGATCGACCCCCGCCTCGGCAAGAGCCGGGGCATATGGGATATGAGGAGGATCAACCAGCAACAACCAACGTGCATGCCGGGACTCTCTCGCCAACAGGGGCAATAACAACCGTAATTCACCGCAGCCTTCTCTGGCATACATCAGCTCTACCAGATTACCTGATGGCCACCCGGCTTCCTGAAAACACTTATCCAGCTCCTGGTAACCCGTTGCAACGCCTTCCGTATTACTCGGTTGCTGCTGCGCCGCCTGCCAAACCTTACCCTGTTGCAGCATCGCTTCCAGACTCATCACGATACCTCCAAACCATATACTGTATTTATATACAGTATATTTACAGTTCAGAATAACAACAAGTCTGTTATCACACGAACAAGATTCGCTGCCCTGATAAAAGATCGGCAAAACGCCAAAATAGCCGCACATTCAGCGACATAGTTGCATTCAAGCGATAGAACAAAAAAGGCCAGATTCACTATTGAATCTGGCCTTTTGTAGACACTTAATAGAAGGAAAGAGGCTTATTTATGACTCAAGCCAGATAACACTGGCCATACGCCCTGTCTGACCATCACGCCTATATGAAAAGAAACGCTGCTCATCCGTAAAGGTGCAATGATCACCGCCACTGATATGCTGCACACCAGCACGCTGTAACCTGAGACGAGCGAGCTGATAAATATCTGCCAGCCACTTCCCTTCTGCTGTCGATGGCACAAATGCCTGTTCAGCATCAGCCTGCTGCTGACAAAACTGCTCACGCACTTCGCCACCCACTTCAAAGGCCTTTGGCCCGATCGCAGGACCTAACCAACAGTGAACTGCCGCTGCTTGCGGAAAAACATCTAAGGTTTTTTCCAACACGCCATCTGCCAGACCACGCCAACCTGCGTGAGCGACGGCAACACGATTACCATCGCTGAAAAACACAGGTAAGCAATCAGCTGTCATCACGATACATGCCTGACCGGGCTGATCACTCCAGCAAGCATCAGCCACCGGTACACTGCCTTGATCATCGGCCTTAACCACAACAGTACCATGCACTTGTTGTAACCACTGTGGTTGCTGAGTCAGCTTCAGTTCGTTGATCAACTGCTGGCGATTCTCTGCCACAGCGCCTGGGTCATCATCAACATGATCACCCAGATTCAGGCTGTCAAAAGGAGTTTTACTATTCCCTCCGGATCGGGTCGTCGTGATCGCGCGAACCTTACCCGGCACTTGCCAGTCAGCCTGTATCAACTCCATTTCAGGGTCTCCCTCAGCCCAGCAGTTCGTCATCCGCCTGCTGTTTCATATCCTGTTTCAAGGTATCCAGCAGCTGGACCATATCGTCCGGCAGGTCCACTTCCCATGACATCAATTCACCTGTTTCAGGATGATACAGCTCCAGTTTCCGGGCATGCAGCGCCTGGCGCTTAAAGCCTTTCAGCTCCTGCTGCAGGCTCTCAGTCGCGCCTTTTGGCAGGCGGAAGCGACCACCATACATAGGATCACCGATCAAAGGATGGTGAATATGCGCCATATGAACGCGGATCTGATGGGTACGCCCAGTTTCGAGCTTCAACCGTATATAGGTATGAGCACGGAACTTTTCCAGCACACGGTAGTGAGTGATAGCTTCTTTACCCACACCGACAACAGCCATCTTCTGGCGGTTACGCGAATCACGTCCCATAGGCTCATCGACCATACCACCACCGGTCATAACACGCTGAACAACCGCTTCATACTCACGCCCCATGGAGCGTTCCTGCAGCTGTTCAACCAGATCGGTTTGCGCCGGGATCGTCTTCGCCACCACCATCAGGCCAGTGGTATCCATATCCAAGCGGTGCACAATACCTGCCCGAGGTACCTGAGCGATCTCAGGGCAACGATGTAACAGGGCGTTTAGTAAAGTGCCGTCAGGATGGCCCGGTGCCGGATGAACAACCAATCCGGCAGGTTTATTGATTATCAGGATAGACTCATCTTCATACACCACATCCAGTGGAATATTCTGACCTTTATGCTCCTCGATCATCTCCAGTTGGGCATCTATCTTCAGCTGCTCGCCCCCCATCATCTTGTCGCGGGGGCGCTTCACCTCACCATCTACGGTCAGGCTGCCATCTTTAATCCAGCCTTGCAGGCGGGAACGGGAATACTCGGGAAACAGTTGTGCGACAGCCTGATCCAGTCGTTTGCCGACCAGCTCATCTGTCACTTCTGCTTGTAGTAGGATCTGCTCAGACATCAAAATGGATAAATAATAAACGGATATTTTGGCTTGACTGCCGGTTATGGTTAAATAGGGTGCCTTAAACAGGGTTTAGTCGTTTGAAATACAAACATATGGCCCTGTGGCTCCGTTAAGGGATTAACAATATCCGCCCAGTATAACTGAAACCGGTCAGGATCGCTGCCGCCGGGGAACGATAAACAATCAGGATTCAAAACACATGCGTTTAGTTAAGCTCATCGGCATTTTCACCCTGGTCAGCCTGCTGTCTGCCTGCTCCTGGTTTGGTGGAGATGAAAAGGAAATTCCCGATATTCCAGAACAGCAGCTCTATACTGAAGCTCTGGAAGCACTGGATGCTGGCGAATATGAAACTGCCACCGAAAAATTGCAGTTACTGGAAGCACGTTACCCATTTGGCCGTTACTCCGAACAGGCTCAGCTGGAGCTGATCTACGCCTACTTCAAAAGCTCCGAGCCAGAAGCCGCTCGTGCAGCTGCAGACCGCTTTATTCGTCTGCACCCGAACCATGAAAATATTGATTACGCATACTACCTGAAAGGCCTGACGGCATTTGAACAGGATCGCTCCGTATTTGAACGCTACCTGCCGATCGATGAAACTCAGCGTGATCCAGGCGCGGCTCTGGAATCCTTCGAGAGCTTCGCAGCCCTGCTGAACAAATACCCTGACAGCGAATACGCTCCAGATGCGCAGAAGCGTATGGTTTACCTGAAAAACCGTCTGGCACAGTATGAAATTCATGTCGCTCACTACTACATCAAGCGTCGCGCATGGGTAGCAGCAGCTAACCGTGGTCGTTACGTTGTTGAGAATATGCAGGAAACTCCAGCCGTTCCAGATGCTCTGGCAGTGATGATTGAGTCTTACACTGCTCTAGGCATGCACGACCTGGCGGGCGACGCACAGCAAGTACTGCGTACCAACTTCCCCGATTACGAATATGTACCTCAGGCGAAACGTAAAGCAGGTCTGCTTGAGACCGCTACTTTCGGTCTGATGGGCGGTGGCGAAGCTGAAGCGGAGCAGGTTGTTAAGCCGAAACAGCGTAGCCAGGTGAAGATTGAAGCAGAAGAGGACGATGATAGTTCCTTCTTCGACACCATCACTTTCGGTATCTTTGAAGATGACGAAGACGAGGAAAAAGCGGCTGAATAAGCGCTAATTCGATGACACAAAACGCCTCACTATGAGGCGTTTTTTCATTTATGGTGCAGTCTTTCAAACCTTAGAACCGGACCTTTCCAGTAAAGACCACAGAATTCAAAGACTGGCTCGCTTTGTGCTGACCAAAACAACGAAACGTCATACAATCCGAATAATTCTTCCGGGAAGACCGCGAATAACAGACAGGACACAAAATGGACCGCGAAGCCATTATCCGAGAAATGAAAGTACTGCCGGAGATCGACCCGGCATTTGAGATTCAGCGCCGGATCGATTTCATCAAACAGCGCCTGAGTAGTTCAGGACTTACCCATCTGGTTCTTGGTATCAGTGGCGGCGTCGACTCATCCACTTGTGGTCGTTTGGCACAGCTGGCATGCGAGCAACTCAACAGTGAACAGTCTGACAAGCAATACACCTTTGTTGCTGTACGCCTGCCTTACGGAGTTCAGGCTGATGAAGCCGATGCCCAACTCGCACTGGATTTCATTCAACCTGATCAGCGTGTCACCGTAAACGTAAAACCCGGGGTCGATGGCATTCACAGCGAAACCGAACAAGCGCTGCGAGACCAGGGCCTGCTGCCGGAACGTGATGCTCATGTAGATTTCGTTAAAGGTAATGTGAAAGCTCGTGCTCGTATGGTTGCACAGTATCATGTTGGAGGGCTGCTCGGCGGTTTAGTACTGGGTACCGATCACTCTGCAGAAAACATCACCGGTTTTTACACCAAATTTGGCGATGGGGCCTGTGACCTGGCACCACTCTTTGGCCTGAGCAAACGTCAGGTACGTTTGTTGGCCGATACTCTGGGCGCACCTGAAACACTGGTCCACAAAACGCCAACAGCCGATCTGGAATGCCTGACACCTCAAAAAGCCGATGAGCAAGCGCTAGGCGTCACTTACGATCAGATTGATGCTTTCCTTGAAGGCCGGGATGTTGAACAGACCGCAGCTGAGCGGATCATGCAGATCTACAACAACACCCGCCACAAGCGCGAGCCAATCCCAACGATCTACGACTAATAAAAAAGGCCTCATTTGAGGCCTTTTTTATTGTGCTCCTAACTTGCCGTTATGGAGCAACTCTATATCAACTACAGTTGCTCTATTCTGCCCTCAAGCTGATAGAGAGACGGATCTATGATTGGCTGGCGCTCCAGTAACAAATCTGCCAACAAACGAGTGGAAGCAGGCGCCAACACCAGGCCGTTACGGAAATGTCCGGCATTTACATAGAGATTCTCAACACCCGGTAACTGGCCGATAAAAGGAACGCCATCAGGTGATCCCGGGCGCAGCCCAGCCCAGTGATACTCAACAGGCACCTCAGCCAGCGCAGGACAGATATCAATAGCACTCTGACGCAAGGATTCTCGTGCTTCGTCGGTTACTTCTTTGTCGAAGCCAGCTCTTTCCAAAGTACTGCCAATCAGGATACGACCATCGTTTCTCGGTATCAGATAGCGCCCATCCATCAGTACAACACGGTCTATCAAGCCGACAGGTGCATTGAACACCATCATCTGACCTTTGACTGGCTCTACCGGTAGGGCAACACCAAACTGCTCCAACAACTGCCCGGCCCAGGCACCAGAAGCCAGAATAACCTGATCAGCCGAAAGCTCCGCATTCCGAGTTTTAACACCTGTCACCCGAGAACCACTGCGGGCGAATTCAACCACCTCATGATTCTCAAGTAATGTAATACGGGGATTAAGTTCCAGACTACGACGCAAGGCCTGACCCAGGCGAGGGTTACGGATACTGGCTACTTCCGGCATCCATAAAGCCTGCTCAAGGCCTTCACAAAGATTTGGCTCTTTACTATAGAGAAAATCAGCCGACACCTGCTGCAACGGGCGATGGTACTCTTCTGCCCAACGCAGCGCTTCCGCTTGGTCAGAGACTGAGACCATAAACATCCCTTTCTGCCGCAGCTCAGGATCGCATCCAGTTTCCTCCAATAGCTCCTGAGCCAGGTGGATATAGCTGGTCTGAGACCAAGTTGCCAGCCGGGTAACAGGATCAAAGTAACGCCACGGATATAAAGGAGAGACAATGCCACCACCGGCCCAGGAAGACTCCTGCGCACATGCGGTACGTTCAACCAGCGTTACATCGACACCCGCCTGTGCCAGCTCACGTGCGGTCATCATACCGATCACGCCGCCGCCCAGAATCAGTACATCAGCCATTCCTGTCCCCTCAAAAACATCTGTCGCGGCCGTTATCATAACAGCACACAGCACAATACTAAGGAAAGAAAATCACTACTTTGATCTGAACCATTCGATTTAAAGGGCTTCAGCTCTGAGTCTGCCCGCTCTGTTAACAATAAGCCGATAACCCATATCTGCGGCATTCTGTAGCTTTATTGTGAAGGTGCCACTAGAACCAACAGCTGGCCTACCGTCGGAAAGAAAGGTCATAATCTCTCCAGTACTGCAATTCACCCTGGTTCGACTGTCAAAGCGATAAACACGTAACAACTGATCAGCCGCGGGATGGTAAACCCCATCGCCATCAAAATCGAAAAAGAGCAAAGCCCCGTGATCCCAGGAATGATCTCCCTTACTTAGATTACCCGTGCACTTTGTGTGTACCGCATCCAGCCGACAAACATAAACCGGACGCCCTGCTTTTACTGCCTCAGCTCTTGCATGATGAAGCAATTGACGCAAAAGGTGGGTTGTACTGATCAACTGACTGTCAGCGATCAATTTGCTAAACGCCGGTATTGCGAAGGTGATCAAGATCACCATTAACAGAACGCTCACCAACAGCTCAATTAGTGAAAATCCGAGGAGTCGTCCCTTCAAACAGCCATACGCTGCCATGCTCTTCTCCCCCATCCATGGAATTTGAGAAGTTCACAATAAAAAGGTTGAGTTACGACCCAGCCTTTACAAAATTACCAACAAGATTCGGCGTCTGTTGTTGTCCCTGTTACAGCACGTCGTCCGAAAGAGTCTAAGGTTAATCCCTGACAGGCCGTATCACTCTGTTGAACACCTTGAGGCAACGCCTGCAATGCGAAAGAGGCCGATGTAGGGCCTGTTTTAAACGAAAATTGATAACGACTTTCCATATCATCCGCTGTCGTGCAGCCTGTTTCTAAAAGGTCATCAGTTCCGCTTCCATCATTATCGACCAGACCCGCATAGCTCATATTGACGGTAAAGCGACGCTCCATCCCCTGCGCCATTTCCGTTAAGCATGCAGATGCAGCCGCGCGCCAGGTACGGGTGATATATTGCTGATAACTTGGGTACGCCACTGCAGCCAGCACACCGATAACAGCTACAACGATCATCAACTCGATAAGCGAGAAGCCGATTTGCCGCGCCATATGAACAGTCATGCTTCGATCTTTATGCTGAAAAAACTGAGCGAACATAATCAGTATCCTCGCTCCAATTGACGCCAGCTGACCCTGCCGATTTCAGTCTGGCCATACAAGCGATGAGAATCGATTCCTGTATCAACTTTAGAAGACTGCAATATCTCAGTGCCGACAGAAATAGCAGAGTTTGTCGATTGCAGCGTACCGTCAACACTACGACTGATTCTTTTCCCTGATGCGCTGGCCACAATAAATTGCTTACCATTCACCCCGGTTACAACCTGAACATTGGCGTCAGGTGTAACATCATCATTCCCTTGTGGATCTTTTTCGACTTTAACTTTGTCATCCTGATCAACCGTGCCATCGCCGTTATGATCAAACACCTGAAAATTCAGCCGCCCACCATTGGAGGCATTCAGGTCTAATAACCAACTGGTTCCGTCAGCCGACATGCATGGATCGACAAAGTCAGGCACCTGAGTGGTGAACAACACTCTATTGTTACGATACTTTGCTCTGGTCAATAGCCGTTCACCCATCGAGGTGGAATTCGATGGTGCGACTAAGTCGAGATACCAGCCACGGTGTTCAGGTTTAATTGGCTTGCTACTCACCACGCGCAGATCATGGGATACTGTAGATGCAGGGGTGACGCTATTATCATCGAATTCAACTACCCCCTGAAACTCGATCTTTTGCTGTAACAACTCGTTTCGTCCATTGATCTTGCTACCGCTGTCCCAGATACCATACAGAGATTCGACCGTTTGAGTATTTGTATCATCCAGTGCCTCTAGCCTTTTCCCTGTACCAAAATAAAGCATCAGCCCAGACTTAGAAGGGTGAGGGCCTATGCCAAGCGGGGCTGTAACAGATTGACGATCAGCCTTGGTCTTACATGAACCACTGCAGGCTGTGAATAACTTATATGCCAACTTCCAGGATTGGGTAGTGGAGCCAGTGATATCGAACTTCCAAATATTACCGAATAAGTCTCCGGCATAGATATAATCGGCGATATGGTCGCTATTTTGGTCCACCATCGTTATTTCCGCTATACCGTTCGGACGTCCTTTCCCAGTAGGATCTTCTTTAGTACCAACCTTTGTAGACAACTTCGCAACTTTTTTACCCGTTTCTAGGTCAACAATAAAAACAACGGCATCCCCCGTGCTACTGAATGATTTATCCTTCTCAGTCGAGTTATAGCCGTTACCAAAAACGGCATACCACTTTCCATCATTCATTTTTACGATAGAGGGCTGTCCGTAGCTGTAACCCATATCGGGATCATCATCGTCACTAAAATCCCATAAAAAAAGCTGTTTAGCATCGTTATCATTGTTATCTAAGTTTCCAGCCTCAGTGACATCCAGAGCAAAAATTGACTGCCCTCCCTTTCTTAGCCCTGAGACTAGAAAGGTACCCCATTTATTATTTATGTAAGCATCATTAACACTCGGCGTCGCATCAACATAGTATCTATGAACATATTCTTTATCTGACATATAATGAAGATTACCAATAATGTCAGCTGGCACAAATGCAAACTCTTCCTTTCCATCAACCGTATTGAAAGCGTGCAGCATCCCTCCATTTGAGCCAACATAGACAATAGGGACTCTATTTTCATATCTTTTCTTAAAGGATGCATATGAGTCATTTTCAATGGATTCCGGATATCGCTGGGATGGTGAAGCAACATAAACGGGCTTTGAGTGAACTATATCCGCTAAAACGCTATCCCTAACTCTGTAATCAAGTTTTTTATTAGAACTCTTTATAGCTACCGCCCCCTTACCCTTAATATAGTCCAGAAGATTAGGCTCACTTTTTAGAAGCTTTTTCTGCCCCTTACTTAATTGACCCCAAACAAACCGAACTCCTTTATTTCCGTTACTAGAGAATAGTATCCTTTTATTCCAGTCAGGCATTTCATCAGCAACGGAAACCAGCGCGCCATCATCATATGAGCTATTGCTATTATCTATAGTCCCGTAATTATCCTTGGTGACATCGGTGTGCAATTTATAAAAACGCATGTCACCACTCCAGTTTTTGGGATTAAATCGCGTCTGAATAACCTGACTACCTGAATTAATCTCTCCCGAGGTAACCCCCGCGCCTGATTTAGTGCCAATTCGATGAACGATATCGCTCACATAACCCTGCATAACTGCCTTTAGGTTTTCAGCATTATCAGCAGTCAAGTAATCACCCGAACCATAATGCGCCGCATCAGCCAGCATCTGATGCTCCAACGCGAATCCAACGGTATAAGCTTTAAGCCTTTGCGTCTCAAACCCCTTATCGTTAAAAGAGACTCCCGCAAGATCAACCCCTGACTTAACTAAATCAATATCGTATCCAAACTTAACCATATCATCTAAAAACAAGTTATCCTGAGGCCCCTCTTTTGATAAATCAGTAGGAAACTTACCATCAGAAAAAGGCGGTATAACATTGTTCTTAATAGAAGTCGATAAACCATCCCAGTCTGGAAAGCTGGTATTATTATTTACATCTGGATCATTATACTTGACACTATTTCTGGATAAATTTTTTGCATCAGTCTCCGGATTTCCATCTGTCAAAACTAAGACAAAGCTCTCCTGGCAGCGATACTGTATTGGAGAGTTATGATTAACATTAGATTTAGTATGACTTTTCAGCCCTCTAAAATATCGGGTCAACTCATAATAAGCAGAGGCTAACGGCGTACCAGGAACAGTAGCTTCAAGGCTATTAATAGATTTCCCTATATCATTATTCCCACACCCTCCTCCACAGCAATGAACAACCTCAGCACCACCCTTCTTAGAATGATCATTAAGATAAAGACTGGAAACTCCAAACCTTATCTTGTCATTATCTTTAACTAGAGAAATAGCTACATCCTTAGCCACTCTCATACGAGTTTTCTTAGGAATAATGTTTGTATAATCTTTATTATTAGTACCGCCTGTATTGTTAGCAAGATAGCGAAGATATTCTTGGGTATATACGCCATCTTTTTCATCATTATTAGGGAGCGCGGGGAGTTTGAGGCATTTATATATGTAGTTATTATTCTTCTTAATCCTGAAAGAAACATAGCCAGCAGAGCAATAGCTATTGTGCCTTAACATATCAGACTTCCAGACGTGTTTATCTGAAACCTCATTCAATGTCATCCACTGTTTAAAAAAACCGTACCACAGCCCATAATATTTAATTTCACCTGCCGTCACTCCTCCATTTTCTTTAAAGTCCAAGAAGTCGTCACTGGGCACTATCGTGGCCATACTTTGTGATGTATCCATCAATAACATAACATTTGGTTCGACGACCGATGCCTGGAATGGTAAGTCAGGCAAAACGAGCGGCCCCGCGAGCACTGGAGAAGCCAGCATGTATACGCAAAAAATGATCAACTTATACAGATTATTTTTTGTTTTCTGTATCACAGGAGCCCCCAGACGTTAATAACGTTTCGCGAAAACAGATTGCAGAATCACCTCAGACTGGTTTGAGCCGCCGACAGACCGCACGGTGATCTGGTATTCATCCAGCAGTAGCTGACCACTCTCGGAGTCCAGCTTGCCTACTACCACTGTTTCTTCATTCACCCCTAAGTACTCAATCACAAATCGCGGTTCCGCCGCCAACCCGCTTATGCTGGTATAGCCCCCCCCTAAATCCGCAACTTGCAGGGAGTTATTAAGCCAACCTTTGCAGTCCTTATGCTTGTTATTCAGGAACTCTCGATTCAACAAGCAAGCAACGGGACCTTTGTTCCCAGAATCTGCCTTGTAAACCACACAGCCGTTCTGGTTAGCACATGGAAAACTATTGGTTTCAGGCCTTTTATCTTGCTTTGCTAACCAGCTTTCAACATGCCGGAGAGTTTCTTCTGCCGCTTGAAACGCCAGCTCTTTATCACGCAGATTACCTGCCATCTGTTCCTGCATAACGGTGCCTTGCATGGCACTAAGGCCGATGATCGTCAGCAATAACATCATCACCATGCCAATTATTAGAGCAGCACCACTTTGACTGAACTGATTAGCAAGAGAGGTATTCATGGCAGACGATTCCGCAGTGCAGTGGTGACAAACCAAGTCTGATAGAGGCGTTTGTCTGAAGTATCAAAGGTTGCGAAAGGGCTGGATGCAGGAAATGACTTAGCAGTATCAACAACCCCCTCATGAGGGCTGGACACAAGTAGTGCCGCCCTAACAGCTATCACCTGAGTCCAATCATCTACTGCGGCTGCAGGAACATGACGATCAACTTCGTAATCGTGATGATCATCAATGCCATAGCTGAACTCGATTGCCTCTACACCTTCAACTAAAGCATCACTATTTCGGAAAAGAGCCCGGTTCCCCTGCCCAACATCTTCAGCGACAAAAAATGTCATACTTCGGTCAGTGTTTTCGTGATCGGTTATATGAATAACATCACCGACAGCCTTAGCAGCTTTGGCTGGCCACCCCGAAGGAAGCAGCGTAGGAACACTGTCATATCCCTGCAGCGCAATGTCTGAGCGATCCAGACCGTAACCGGCTTCACGAATTGACGCTGCAAGGTAGTTACTGGCGAAACGGCCAGATTCCTGTATCCGTGACATTGAGTCCTGCAGTCGATAGGTTTTACTTGAAGATAGGAATACTCCTGTCACTCCTCCTATCAAAAACAACCCCAGTGCCATCGCAATCATCAGCTCGACCAGCGAAAAGCCTGTTTCTTTTGTCACCCGACTATTCATAGGCGAGTCTCGAACTGAAACTTCATATCACCGCAAGGAGAGCTATTCTCACCCTCACGCCAGCAAACAGTGATTGCCACATCGCGATCATCACTCTCAATAATCCCATCACCACCGGGCAGCCTCTTAAGCTCCCCTAACCAGTGGACGATATCCAATTTCGCAACCAACTCTTTGCCCTCATCTGCAGCACCGACAATTGGTGTCGCATCAGTAACGCTGCGGTTGTATAAGCCATCTCTTACTCCAGCTATGTTCACTCGCATCCTGTCAGCAATATCATCGACAAGCGCGACAGCTTGAGACCGCGTGTAAGCTTGTTGATTCTTCTGCAACGCCTTCAGCTGCAGGTTCGCCAGCCCCAACAAACCGACTGTCAGAACCAACAGTGTGATCAACACCTCGATCATGGCGAAGCCCTGAGTATTGTTTAGCGGTTGACGCTTCATATCGAACAATCCTCCCGCGTCACAGCGACTCTGCCCGATGGCGCTACACTGAGTTTACGATTAGAACCTGAGCCGCATCCTTTGTAGGCAGTAGTGATTGAAACAGTTGTCGCAATCTTTTTTTCACCCGTACCAGAAAAAGCGACAAGTGATTTGTGCTCACTAAACTCGACGAGAGTATCTGGCTTGGGCCAGACCTTGATCAGCTCATCCACTGTGTCGGAACCCACGGCAACGATCCAACCGTCCTGCCATCCCTTCCCACTCCAGCTACAGCTACAGCTATCGCCATTATCAGATGGGCAGACCAACACCGAACGATTTCGCTTAATAGCTTCGCTTCGGGCTAATTGAAATGCAGTAGCAAGATCGTTGGTAACAGTCGTCAACCGGCTTGAAGCCAAAACCGAGTTAAAACTGGGCACTGCAACGCCCAGCAGTATCACTAACACCGCAGTCGCAACGAGAAGTTCGATAAGGGTAAAACCCTGACAGCGTCTCTGCGGAGGGAGGAGGCCTCGCTTTAAATAGAGCTGGGACATAAGACACCGTTTCACACTTTGATTTGACCAAAAGGGCAATGCCCTAGTCGTTTGGCGGGAGCCAAACCTCGTGTGAAATTAGGTGAAAACAGATGAACTCAACTTGAACCCAAGCGAGTTTGAGAAATTTCCAGAAAAAAGAAGGAAGCCAGCGATTCTAAATCAGATAAAAGAACCGCTAGCAAAGATGAATGGATGAACTCTGGGTATTCAGAACAGCAATTACTGCTGCTCTACCCAGTAGGTGCGGAACAACTGCTTACCAGCATCTGCCGGCGCCAGTTTTTCAGGTCCGATCAATACAACAGGTTTACCAGCATCCGTATCGATCAGTTTCGGAGATGCTGGAATACTGCCCTGTTTCAGTTTGGTACTGCGGTCATTCTTATTCACAGTACCATCTACATTCATATCGAGCAGCGGGGTCGCATCCAATGGATCGACAATATAAGCCCGCGCAATACCATTACCCGCCTGACAGCTGCCTACCGCTGGCGGAGTAGGCTCATAGGTGGTGAAGATAATCTGCTTGTTCGCCGTTAGACTATTACCCAGCACTTTCTCACCGGTGTTCTCTAACCGAATAAACCACCCCTGCTTGCGCTGACTGTCATTAACAGAGAGCGACTCCTGTGCCTCAGCCTTCTCGGTATCGGTACCCTCTACTACAAGGTTATTTGTCGAGTCGTAGAGATCCGTCTCGGTTACCGTTGTGTAGCTTGAAGGCGCAGAGAAGATACCATTGTACTGACGAAGCGAATAGAAACGATCCTGTACCACATCGTTCAATGGGTGGGCTCGCCAACCAGAACCGATCGCCAAGACCATCACATATTCACTGTTCACGTTATACAGCGAAGCATCTGGCGGGTAATAGAAACGGCGGTTATTTGCGGCACTGCCGTCAGTGGACAGATCCGCTATCACTCCACCAGAGACAAGGTCAGCTTTTTGTGTAGCGTTTTCGGCGATATCGAAGCGCCACATCTGACCGCCCATATCACCCACATATAGCTGATCAGCCCAGCCGTCACGATCCATATCCAGTACGGTAATATCAGACGGTATGCTGTACTTCATATCTGTCAGGGTCAGATCGTGGCTGCTGGCAATACCTGCTGACCAGAACAACGCTCCGGTATCTGCATCAACCATATAGAGCGCCCGCCCCATAGTGTCGGCTGTTCTGGTACTTACGTTGTCCTGCTGTGGGTCGTAGCCACCCGCAAACAGCAGCAAGTTACGCACTTCACCATCATCAATCACACCATTCTGATTGGCATCAAAGGGCACCTGGATATTCTTAGGTCGGGACCATGTCTGGCCCAGTTCTTCAAAACCAGTTGTACCATCAGCCCCCCCTTTGATCACCCATTTCAGCTTTGGCGCAGAACGGTCACGCACATCAAGCGAATAGTAGTTACGGCCACCGCGACGCATACCAGAATAGATCCAGACCGTATCGTCTGTGTCGTTCAGATCGCCATCACCATTGTGATCTTTCAGATAAGTCGTCACAGATCCATCCATGCCATAAGGGCGTGGAGATACATTCTGGTTGGAATAGAAAACATCCAGGTTTTTCAGCAGTTCCTTAGGAATAAAGGAGAACTGCTCCTGACCGGTTTCCGCATTAATCGCGTGGATGTAACCTTCGTTGGTGCCGAAGTAGATAGTGCTGTCATAAACAGGATTACCATCACTATCCTGAGTCGCACTGTAGGTCACTAGTTCCGGCACACTATGAAGAGGATCGCCCAACTGCTGACGCGCACCGCCAGAGCCGTTTTCGCCGCGCGCCCATTTCAACAGATTCGTTCGGTAATCGTCTGTGCTACCTATAATGTCCAGCAAGTCCTTACTGATCGCGGTATTACTATGGTTAACCGGATAGTTGGTAAGTAACTCGGTACCATCTTGCACGACCGGATAATCATCCAGATAAGTGTAAATCAAGCGACTGGAAGGAACTGGTAATTGGCTTGCGGCCCCACCCAACTCTACTTTTTCGCCATCAATGGCTGTTGACCAGTAACTTTTCGCATCAACCTTAAAGAAACCCGTTGTCGCATCAACAGCAGGATTACCGTTTACATCAGTGACAACGCTGTCAGCTCCGGTAAGACGATACTTTTTCAGGTTACCGTACCATTTAGCCGTTTCCTGAGGCTTAAAGAGTGAAAAGTAAATGTCATCACGATGACTTAGACGGTTAAACTGGTTAACCGTCACACCCGCTTGCACGAATGAAGTGTCGACCGCTTTTATTGATTTCACCAATGTATCAAACGCCTGAACTAGCTCAGTGGTACTTGACGCTTCAGTGAAGGAGCCACCACCTTTAACTGTTGCCAGCTCTTTCAACCAGGTATTTGAAAAATTGAACCCTATCGTATGAACCTTAACGTTCTGAGCACCTGACAGAATGGAGTTTTGATCTTCGCCCGACAAAAATTCAGCCAGATCATGACCGCAAGCTTCAGCGCCACTGCTATGGCAATTGAAGCCCGTCGGCTTACCAATCATCTGACGAACCTTTTCAGCAGAAGCGTTCTTAGTCGCTTCGCCGTCTGTCAGCAAAACAATGTGATTGGACTGACAGGATTCAGTCATTGGACTGATATAGATCGGCGTACCTGAAATCCTCTCCTGCAAACACGCAGCAGAGTTCGGATCTGAATTCGAGCAGCCTGGCGGCAAGACTACAGTTCCACCTGTATAGGATGCGGGGTGAGACACTCGAGTGCTCTGATTGGAGGAACCGCTACCGTTTCCTCGCTGCTTGCCGTAATCGACCTCTTCACCGCGATAGTACAAAGCAGCTTCATAGAGCACATCGACCAATGGCGTCCAACCACTTGCAGTAAGTTCATCGACCATTCGAAGAAGATCATCCCGCACCGTTGTATTTAGTGCTGAGAACTCTGGCCGCTTCGCTGTTACGACTAGTTTGGGTGCAATAGTACTGCCTTCATAGGAGTCGATATATCGAACCCCGGTACCAGAGATGATAACTACAATGCTGTTACCCGGCGCCCAATTGCTTCTAGCGATCACTTGCTCTATCGCCGCACTAATATCAGGCGATCGAATTACGCTCCCTGCGCTCCAGCTCTCAGAGATATTCCAGTTAATCCGGGTGCTAACTGTGCTTCGTGAACCTGGTCGAGAGCTACTGCCATTGCCAAATTCAGGTGCATTATCATGCGCCTGTACTTCAATCGTTAAGTTCGCTGGTGTATTGGTATCATAGGAAGTTTTCAGTTCAAGATAAGCCGACATCAACTCGGCAGACTTATTCAGATAGACGTCATTAAAACGAAAACCTACATGGGTACTTTGACTACCATAGCTGCCTAAAGCGTGAAAGTTCTCACTGGAGTACAGTGAAGATGAACCGATCTGCATCACATCATCTTTACCCGCGGTCATTGGATAACTCTGTGCTACACCATAACAGGATGTCGCACTGACACTTGCGGGATCAAATTCAACCTCTAGCCGCACTCCCGTCCCTAATTCGGCAGAACCGGCAAACAGACTTGCGCCAGTACCAGACACCATAAACGCCATACTATTACCACCGCACCATCCTGTGCGATCAACAACCTCTTGAACGACAGATTTCAGTTCCGGAGAGGTATAGTACTCATTGGCTGTAACTGCAGGCAGACTGGTTTCTGATACCAGAGCTGTCGTTTTACTCCTGGCATTCAGGTTGTTTGCCGTTGCTTCAAATACCGCACTGTTATCCACATCTTCAGCGCGGAAACTCAAACTACCACCGGCAGCTGAGTCTTCTTCAGCCGTAAACACAAGCTTGGCAGAACTAATTGTAGCGCCTTGTGGAATCTGCACTTCGTTGAAACGCAGGCCAATCCAGCGATTTGAAATAGTTGGCAAAGTCTTGGTGTAGGTCACTTCTAGCCGAGGGGCCCTGCTCTGACTTTCGTCATAACTATAGAACCGACGTTTTTTCTTATTCGAGGTACTTTCGGGAGCAAAAATAAAAGCCAGGCTATTTCCAGTTGACCAATCTGAAGTCGCCCCGGTTACCTCTGAAATCAGACTCTTAAGATCTGGGGTATCCATCTCTACATTTTTTTTAGGGTTCTCACTCGAGGGCATATCCCAGTCGACTTTGGCAGACGTGCGTGACCTACTAGAAATGTTGTCATCCGAGGAACTGAAAGTAGAAGCAGTCGAAACCTTCTCACCGTATATGTCTACCTTCGTAGTGCCGCTCAGGCCGCTCCTTTTCCCTCTCGAAGTAAAGACCACCTTCGCTGAATCGATGGTTGCACCCTTCGGAATATCTATCTGATTAAAACGCAGGCCCGCATATATCGCTTCATCATCATAAAGCATCTCAATATCCGAACTACTTAGATACATATCTCCGCTACTTTTAAACTCTTCAGCATCATCCTTACTGGAATCTACAACGCGTTCCAAAGTTTCGGAGGTGGTAGAACCAGAACGAGAAATGAGTGCCAAACCTGACCTGTCTAGAGTAACGGTTCCATCCGTTGCTTCCTCTGCGTCATCAACACCTACTGTTACTGTACGAGAGAAGCGACCACTATCAACAGGAGCATCACCGCTCAATACCATATCAAGGTCACGCACAGGTGCCAGAATAGGGCCGCCATTAGGGTTGTTAAACCGCATCAGACCAATATTCACATCCTGCGCACTACCCAGCACAGCACGCATCGCTTCTTTTAAACGAGTAGCCCTCACCCCCAAATTGACCCCGTTAACCGTATCGCTTCTGGTCATAGACCCTGAGGTATCCAGAATAAACAGAATATTCGGCCGTACGGTGGTATTGGTGGAACCACCGAAGAAGATCTCCGTATCATCGCCCCAAACTGGCGTACACACTAAAAAAGCGGCCAGAAAACCTTTGACGACTGTTTTGACTTTATTCAGCAGATCCATTCGCTTTACCACTTAGTTCAATGTGCTGACACGGGAAAATTAAAATCAGGCTAAAGGGATTAATCCCAGATACTTTCAGTCGCGGAGATACCGCCACTATTATCCGCATCCCAACGCTTGATTCCGGCAGAGGTATATTCCAGATAACCGTCAGTCGCCTGAGCGCTTCCGGCAATCGGCGTGGCTCTCAGGGTATAGCTTGTCGCTGTCGCTGCCTGAATTCGCAGATCGTAGAACTTATCGTTACTACTCACAGGGGCTTGGGACGGAAACACTGTCGTCAGCGGAATACCGGTATTACCACCACTGGCTGCGGCCAGGTAAGACATATTCTCAGTACGGTGTCGTTCCATCGCATTTGCGAAAGACACCAGCGCCTCTTGTACATCGGTGCGCCGCGAATCGATGACATACTGGCTATAACTTGGGTAAGCGATCGAAGCCAAAATACCGACGATAGCAACCGTGATCATCAGTTCAAGCAATGAGAAACCGCCCTGGCGGCGAGCTGCTGTCATATCTTTTTCCATCTTCTACTACTCGTTATCGACGTAGATAATTCGGTAAAGCCCTTGGGTAATCTGGGTCTTAGCATCTGCATCGACTGCTTCAAAGGCAGTGCTAGCTGCCACAGGATCTGCGATGTAACCCTCAGCGAGCACTTCAAACTTAAGCGTCTTGGTCTGATCCAGAGAGGCTCCTAATGGCAACCCTTCCCCTAGGTAAAGGGCCTGCCCGCGTGACTGGACACGAGCATTATCAAATGCCACCGCATTCCAGGCAGCAGAAGCTCCAGAAGCGATATCCATGCTGTCATAGATCAGAGAGTCATTCTCAAGCATAAAATCAACGGCACTCTCAGCACTCTGAAAGGCTTGGTTATGCACCTGTGCGTTATAGGCCATCGAGTTAGCTGATCCGGTGGTCATCAACATTGCAGAGACCACAACACTGACCACCAGCAATGCCAATAGAGAGGTAACTAATACGATACCAGCTTGTTTATTGTGTCTTCCGTTCATAATCGACGCCCTAGTCCATCCGGTTACGCAACATCACAGTGGTCATAAAAGACTTTCGCATCCGCTGATCATCTGGATAGGTTGGCCCTGCTGCCGAAGCACTCGCCGGTATCACATTGCTACCTGCCAAGTTGTATATAGAGGTATCAGAGACCGAAAGAACTCGTGGCGTTGATGCGACCAACAAAGACATCCGTAAGGCCACAACCTCACTCATATCCAGGTTTCCATCAGTCCGGTCAACAAAACGCATATTGCCGCTATCCAGTTGCTGGCCATATTGGATACGCAGCATCTCAACACCTTCTACCAACTCTTCCTCTGCGCCACTGAATACATCAAAACGATACAGACCAAAGATATCGTCACCACGGCTGTTGTTTCGGCCTGTATCCGCTACATAAAAGGCGTAGCCGTTCATCTGCAGCACCTGAGAATCATCACTGTATGTATTAGCCAAAGTGGCACTGGTGTTATGCGTAATATCGTATTGCAGGGTGGTAGCGCCTTGTCCCGGCGTGTTCGATACCCGGATCAGCTCTGCACTCTCGCAGTTGGTGACAATAACCAGATCATTCTGCGCAATCCCAGCAGTATTAGCTGCGATATTGATCGCTCCCGTTTGCGAATTACAGGAACTAGTTCCAACACCCGGACAAGTCACAGCAGTACTTGTAGTCGCAGCGTAATGGATAAAAAGCACATCCGACAGCGGCACAGGGGTTCTGGCAAAGCTCAGTTCAGCTGGACGATTGGGAGTCCAGTCACCATTTGCCGCGATATTGAACGCTTCGATCTCACTATCATCGACGTTTGAGATATGGGTGTTATTCGCCATCACATTGACATTTACGGCATCTGTATCGATACATCCCTGATAGCCAACCATACGAAAATCTCGGGCCAGGTAGTCTATCGAGAAGCGGCCTACTTCCTGAATTCTGGCGACAGCTTCACCCAAGCGAGAGCTTGCAGTGGTGCCAAAAAACACCTGAAAGATACCCAGTAACAGGAACAAACTGATGGTCAAAGCGATCATCAACTCAATCAGAGACAGGCCCTGCTGGCGAAAACGAGAGTTATTCATCATTGCACCTGAAAATTCAGCACCAGATCATGGGTGCCATCAGCGCGCAATGCGCCGCTAGCGGTATTCCATCCCTGCTCGACCCACTGCACTCTCACCTCGACACTGTTATCGTCGACGGTTACTGCACCAACACCTGAAGGGAATAGCGGTTCATAATCAGCACCATCGCTGCCCACTCCCACCAGATCGATAAAATTTTCCGCCCACTGACGAATGTCCTCAGCAGCTAACTGTTGGGCTGAGCAGCCTGAAGCACTGGTCAGGCAGTTGCTACCGGCTGGAATTGTCACCGCATCACTGGTGTTGAAGGAGTAATTGTCATCATCTGCCAGCGCATAATCAGCATTCGCGCGGATACGGTCGGCCAGATCGTAGGCCAACAAGTTGGCCTGACTCCGAAAATACGCATCACGGTTTCCGCTGAGCGCAGAGATCGCAAACATGGCAACGCCAAGCAAGATAGTAGAAACCAGAAACATCGAGATCAGTACTTCGATCATAGAAGCACCGGTCTGTTTACGGACAGGTAACATCGGCGCCTCCGTGATCATTTACCACTGCGGTGTTGTTGCCTTCATCAACCGCTAGACGCCCCATACCAGAGACATTCAGAACGAAAGCCCGGGCTTCAGTCGCATCGTTGTCTCGCGGACAGAGGATAAATGTACCTTGTGCATTGGCAATCAGCTCTCCACGGTCGGAAAACTGAACAGTAGTCGCACCGCCAAAACCTGTTACCCGCATTGTGGCACTGCCCTGAGGAGCCTCGACAACACGCAGGATGTTATCTCCGGCATCAACAGTTCCGTCACCGTCGTTGTCGGCAAATATGAGCCACCCAGAGGAAAAGTTTGCCTGATTACAGCTAGCCTGATCTGAACTGCCGCAGACAGAGATGATATCGCCGTCTTTAACAGCGTGACTGCGAGCAAATGAGAGATTAGACAGAGTGGTATTGATGTAACCGGTCTGCTGATTGTCCTGCAGCATGGCACCAAAGCCTGGCCCTGCAATCGCTACTGCAATCGCCAATACGGCCATCGCGATAATCAACTCGATCAGGGTGAACCCCTGCTCCGCAGACTGCTTTAAATTGAGTCCCTTCAAATACTGCACCGCTTACAATCACATCGTTTTCGCTACGCCAAAACAACTGACGCCAAAACGAGACAACAATTAAAAATAAGAATTATTACTGCTTGCAGGGTACGTTAAACCACACCAAAGAACTAAAAGCAAACAGGTGTTTTATGCTGTGGAATAACAATATAACGAAGTGTCAGGGAAACTACTTTAGAATCAATCGGATGGCCTATAGTACGAAAAAAGAACCAATTTAATGAACGGTGACGGCGATCAATTTTTCTCTATATATAAGAAAGGGAGGCATCATTGCCTCCCTCAATTCACAACCTAAAACCTTTGATGATTACCAACAATCAGAGACGGTCATACCCGCGCCAGACTGCCCTTTGGCTCCCGTCTGATCTAATGTCAGGGTTCCACAATCATCATCCTGCTGACCACCCACAGGTTCTGCCTGAATAATGTAGCTCGCAGCCGCCACACTTCCGTTCGGAATTGAGATGTTATAGTTCACATCTGAACTATCCGAGGGTGAAGTTGTAAAAGGCAAAGCCGGGGCTGTACCGCTCGCGTTGGTATAACGGCCGTTCGCTGTGAAATAACGTTCCATCCACTGACTTATCTCGAGCAAATCACCGTTCGCAGCAGCCCTGTTAGTGGACGTCACATAGTCCCTATAACTCGGGTAAGCGACCGCAGAGATAATCCCGATGATCGCCACCACGATCATCAGCTCAATCAACGTCATACCTTTTTGTTTTGCAATCTTAACCATCTGTCATTCCTTTAGCTTAGCGAAGCTGTAACCAGGACTGTCGACCGGTACCTGCTCCCGCCGACTCGGTGGTCACTTCAATTTCGCCGGTACTACCTGAAGTATATTTCACTTCAGCTGTACCGGTGGAAATAACACCTGGTGTTTTAACAATACCCACTGTCGATTTCTTACCCGAGACATCGATATAAGCGGCATCGTCATCAGCATCGATATCACCATCACCATCACTGTCATAACGGACTTTGTCATTCGCATCTATGACACCGTCATTATTCAGGTCAAACGGGGTGATACTCAGGCGAGCGCCGGTATCCGCATCCAGCTCCATCAGCCAACTGGTACCACCAAATGAACACGCCTCTGTATCCGGTACCAATGTAGGGAAAATAACCCTGTCATTACGAACCAGAGAAGCCGCCACAATTCTCTCACCCGGATAGGTAGCATTGCTGGTGATTGGATCAACATAGTCGAAATCCATAAACCAGCCCTTCTGGGTGGTGTAGTCGACATCGTAGGTAGAGGTAATACGGGTATCGAACGCCAGCCCACTTTCTGCTGCTGTCAGCTCATCCAGAATTGTCTGCTCCTGCAAGACGCTGCGGCCACTGACAGTCGCACCGTCATCCTGAATACCGTAATAGGTCTGTGTCTGGGAGACGTTAGTGTTATCACCTGTCTCATAGTATTTACCAGTACCGAAGAGCACCAGAATACCACCATCACTCAGAGCAACCGCCTGCGGTTTTGCTGTGATGGGCTGATAGTTAGACCCAGAACAAGTTCCGGTACATGCGGTAAACAGCGGTGCAGGCGCTGCATTATTGCCATTGCCTGTGGAGTATTTAACTTCCCACTGACCCGTGTTACCCGCCGAGATATCAAAGGCCCACATATTACCGAGCAGATCACCTGCATAAACGGTGTCAGCAATCTGATCGTCATTGGTATCTATAACAATAGGAGTTGATAGGCCATTTGGTGTACTGGTATCGCCCACCTCAGTATCGATAGATTCGATTAAGGCCCCCGTTTCCAGATTCACGATATAGAGCATCGCCCGGCCACTGGCGCTACCATAACCATTACCAAAGACAACACCCCAATCACCATTTGCCAGTTTGACCACCGTTGGCTGACTGAAGGTATAGCCCAGGTCAGTGAGGGAGCCATTACTGGTAAGATCTGCATCATCCAGATCCCAAAGTACATCTGCAGCAGTGAAGTTCAGCGGATCGGAGATATCCAACGCAAAGATTCCCTTACCACCAGCTCCGAGGGTACCGATTAAAGCAGTACCCCAACGGTCTGTAGTCCCATCCCAGTCAATGTAGGCATCACCATGTTTCGGTGAGCCATCTACGAAATACTGGTGAACATAATTACTTTCCGTCAGCTCACCCAGGTTGCTGTATACCGCTTTTGGCACATAGGCGAACACTTCTTCACCTTCACAGGCGTAGATATCAGGGTTACAGCCGCCCGTGGTATCACCATCCGCCAGAATGGCATGTAGCATACCGTCGTTAGCACCTACATAGAGCATCGGCTGGCGGCCATCTTTATCAGTTGATACAAGGTCGTTTGCAGCATCCCCGTCGTTCAGGTAGTCATCATAAGTCGCCAGACTGCTAACAAACTCTAAGGAGTAATAATCGAAGTCTTCATCCGAGCTGAACAGCGGATCGGAATTTACGATATCACCGAATACTTTAGTACGCGTGCGGTAGGTGGAACCTTCACCTGTACGAGTGCCACGAAGGTAGTTCACCGCCGCTTCACCGCCGGCAGCTAACGCTGCACCAGATAGCCCTGCTGTAATCAAGCCTTGCTGATGACTGGTCAGGTTAGCCCAGAGAAACTCTACACCGTCATCGTTGTTGGCGTTATAGGCACTACTGGTATCTTCAAAAGTAAATATATTACGTGAAGTCGGCACCAGATCACCGGCATCCCACAGCTGCTCATCAATGGCGCCCGAAGTGTTGTCGACATCAAATGCCAACAACTGACCATACCAGGTACCACTGACAAAACGCGCCTGATAGATACGGGTTTCGGTATCCAGTCGGGTGGAGTTAGTCGCCACCGCTGAAGCAGAAGAGGTACGGGAAACAATATCACCGACTGCTGAACTCAGTGCCGAGAACAGGTCCGCGGGGTTGGTCGCTTCAAAATAACCATCCGGATCACCGTCATTATCAGCATCCCATTCGGACTGCAGGTTAGGCGTAGGTGGTGTCGCATCTTCGTCAGCATCTTCGAAAGAGCCGTATTTAGCTGTATACCAAAGCGGGTTTCTTAGAAGGTTCGCCGCAGTGCTGCCCTGAGTATAAGTTTGAGTATCGGTATATGTTGGCGAATTGGTATAGCTAAAATTGGTACCACCTGGGCGTGTGAATGGCAGCTTAGTACCATCATTCGTTGTACCGCCAATCAGATAGCCTAATTTGAGATTCACACCTGCAAATGCCTGGCGCGCATCAACCGTGACTTTGATCTGATCAGAATTAATAGTCGGTGAGCAGGCTGAGCCTACACAGAAGGATATACGGGATATCGCATCCATATCATAGTCACTGCCCCAAGTACCATCTTCCCATGTGATATCAAATTCACCCTCGCTGCTATCAGAGGCATAACTGATAATGCGAAGATCTGTGATACTACAAGTATGTGCAGATGTACCCGCACCATCCGCTTCACAGTTTGGCAGAATAGTAACGGACCCGGTCCCTACTGGAATTTCAAACCTAGGTAAGCTCTCTGCCAGCGCCACACCATAGGTGGTGACGGTCTGATCACTGCTTCGATCAGAGCGCAAATCATTTGTCTTCGCGTAGTAGGCCAGCCCGGCAATATGATATCCACCCTCTAGCGCAGGCACTTCAGGACAAACACCCTTAGCATCGCTCAAGTTTGTCAGCGATTTAGAGGTACAGGTATTGTCATCGGTCACGCCATTTTCACCGATAAAGTAGTTGCCGCTAACACCTTCTGCGGTACCTACAGCATCGGTCCAGGTATCCGCATTGATACCTATATCATTTGATAACTCATCAGTATCAAATGAGTTCAAGCCTGTAGAGACGGTAATAACAGAAAGATCCGCACACCACTCATCACTCGGCATCGGGTCTGTCCAGGAGCTAAGTCCGGTCAGGCCGGAGATATAGTCATCATCGTCCTTGGAGTTCGTCAGCTGCGAGAAGGCTGTGGTCGGTGTTGTTTTGCCAGATAAATAACGCAACGCTTCAAGGTAGATCTCACTGAGCGGGTTACCCCAGTCAACACATTCCCCATTAGCAATAGCCGGGTTGTTATAACTGCTGCAACCATATTGGTGGCTGTTTGAGGTAAAACTCCAGCCCGCTATGCGTAACGCGTCCAGTGTATGAATAATGCCTTTTGAATAACTGGTTCGCTGAGCAGAGGTCAGTGAAGGATCCAGGTATTTGATAATACCGGTGCTACTATCAATCTCATCATCGGTATTGCCATTACCGGTAATCGGCAAGATATTTTTGCGCAGGATACCGCCGGAGATATTGTTCTGATAACTACCCGCCACCAGCCCGAAGTGCATCTGATTGACCGAATCGTTCTGCCCATAGGTCTGAAGAATACCTGTTGGTTTCGCCAGATTGCCAGAATAAGAGACACAGTTTGTCTCTTCTGTCCCGGACTCACAGACACTGACGCGCATGGTCGGGTCTGAGCTCCCTAATCTGTCATCTGTACCAGGCACCTCTGAGCTGCCAGCAGTACCATTCCAGTAACACTGAACCGTTTCCTGAGCCGCCCAGCGAGGATAATCGCCATCTGCTACTCGGATAACAGGCGCATCAGCAGTGGCACCTGATAATCCGGTCGTTTCGGGTGTCAGGTTACAAATAGAGATATTCGATACGTTGTACGGTGTCAGGTCATCAATATCTGAGCCACCGTATGTTTTGACAAATGCATGCACATCATCGGGTAACATTGCCCGCTCAAGTACGGTCACGCTGCTGGAATCGGTGGAACGCTTGCCGCCATATAATACATGGCGAATGATATCCATCCGGGTCATAGTGGCCCAGTTCAGGAAGTTGCCGCTCCACTGATTTGAATCTCCCGGACCATTACAGGTATGACCATTGGTTCCGGATGCAGTGCCGTCCGGTTCAAAACGACCGTCCGTAGCGTCATACAGATAACACTTACCATTATCGAAATAGCCACTGTAGGCATAGCTATCCAAATAAGTGATATCGATGTCACCATCAGCGTCCAGATCACTGTAGTCTGTATAGGCTTTTACGGATAACTGATGGTCATTCGACATCGCCAGCATCACGCGTGGCTTGGCCTGCTCGACAAGGAACAGAGGTTCCTGCGCAATATTTGCAGCCGTGTTGATACTGATCGTCGATGCGATAGCAGCCAGTAAAGTCAGTCCTGATTTATGCATCCTATACCTCCTGCTTACCGCTTATACACCGACTGCAAGATCACCACCGTACTGGTTGTCAGTCCGGTTGATCTCGCGGTCACCCGATAGAATCGACTAGTATCAGCAGCAGAACCCAGTTCGAGACTGTCCTCAGAGCCCGCAGCCGCCAAATCTTCAATAATGTAGGCAGGCTTAGTCGACAGGTCGTTGAAGCTGGTACTCGAAACTTCAACCACTTCATTGCTGTCACTCCAGTCCACCGTATCCCATCTCACTGTGCCATCTGTCGCTGGTTCATAAAGCCCGTTAGAACCATCAAATGCTGGCAAAACAACGACACTCGCCAGATAGGCCTCACCTTCCAAGAGCGCAGCTTCTGCTCCCTGAAAGGCAATATTGCGGTCTTTCATATTACCGGCCATCCGCTCTTCCAGCGTGGTTACATCCATACCCGCAAGGCCAATAATAGTCAGTACCAATAGCAATATCAGGCTGACGATTAGCGCCATACCCTGCTGTTTTTCAGGGCGATTGGAGTTAGACAGCCTCATAGACGGTTCCTCACAGCGAAGGTAGAGGTAAATACCTTACGGATACGTCGGTCGCTTGCCGTGACAGTAGCGTCATTAAATGTATATGTCTGGGCTTCAGGCAGAACGTTATCTTCGATGCTTCGAATCAGCATGCTTACCCGAACGGCTATGACGTCCTCCATATCACCAACAGCATCGGATGGCACATAGCTGTTTACGCTGTTATCACCGTCGGTATCCTGCCCGTAGAGAATCTGCATATCTTCAATCCCTTCGACCAGCTCTTCCTGATCGATCTGAACCGTGCTGGTGCCGGAGTTAACACCTAAAGCCTGCTGATAAAGAGCAGGTTCACCTTGATCATTCACTGCAAGGAAAAAACGGAACGAGCGAATGCTCATCACAGAAGAACCAGGAGGGAAGGTATATGGCGTCCCATTGGTACTGGTACAATCCACTGGCAGCCCCAGTCCTTTTGTGCAATTTCCCGGAACCGCACTACCACCGGTGTTATGTACGACTGGGTTATTCGGGTTACCTACTACAGCACTCTCCTGAAACACTGCTGAGTGCTGACAATCAGAGATCATCAAGATCTGACCTCGGGTCGTAGTATTATCCCCCTGGCAATGAATACTGGCAGCTGTTGGGTTGTGACTATCCACAGTACATCCACCGTCAAGAGAGGCATACTTGATCATTAACACATCGGAATTATCAACGCCGGCATTACTGCCATAGGTCGCGCCGGTAACGTTATTCAGGCCATCAACGGGCTCATCCAGCGAGAAGAAATCATCATAGGAGGCACCTGTATTCACAGTATTTGCGAACGAGTTATTCACGCTACAGCCCTGATAGCCAGCCTGGCGTACTTCACGACCAACGATTTCCATCGCAAAGCGCGCGTTTTCCTGCACTTTAGCAAGTGCCGACTGAGTACTGTAAGTCACCTTGCTAGACAGGAAAGCATTCAGCATTGCGCCAAGCAGTAACAGACCGATCAGCAATGCCACCATCAATTCTATAAGTGAAAAACCCTGTTGACGCTTCATCTCACTGCTACCTGCTCAGAGTTCTACATTGACGTTGAACTGGGACAATGAGCCATCCGACTCACGTTCATCATTCCACCAGACATAGACCACTATAGGGTCACTGGTTGCACCGCCACAATCAGGGGAACCTGCTGCGGATACAGCAGAAGACGCGGTGCTATCCCGACAAACACGGCCACCGCCAGAGGTTAACTCACGTGCTAACGACTGCTGCCACTCCCAGACATCGTGACTTGCCATATTAAGCGCTGAACATGTACCCGAAGCCGCACCGCTATAGCTGACACAAGCTGCATTTTCTGCACCACTGGCGGCAAAATATCCGGTCAAAGCCCCTTCATTAGCTCTAATGCGGTCGACGATATCGTATGCCAGCAGAGTCGCCTGGCTTCGCTGATAAGCACTTTGATTTTGTTTAAGGGAGGTCGCCTGAAGCGCCGCCATGCCCAGCAATCCAACTGAGATCACCAGCAACGCAATCAGCGCTTCTATAAGGTTAAAGCCTAGCTGTCGTCGCATGTCTGCCCCACTACATTCCAGTCCACACAGGTCCTGACGCGTCCAGTAGGTAAGATCGAGAGAGCCTGCCCCTTACTGGAGTCTGCACTGTCTGAAACGGCAAAGATCTGTTCACCGGTACCGGTACGCACCAGAGCGCCCAGATTATCAAAACGCAGCAGGTCGCCACCGGCGAAGGTGATTGTGGTCTGTTCTGGCAGATCTTCTACCACTCTGACCAACTCACCTGCATCTAACACAGTGTCTTCATCTGCATCGGCATAGACCAGCCAGCCATTCGACCAGGCAGCCGTACCGCTGGTTGAGTTACCGGCACAAGTGTTAGCGTTCGCGTTACGACGGCAGATAACAGCCTGAGCACCTGTTTTGATCGCCTCAGATCGGGCAAGGGAAATACTGGACGTGAGCTTATTACGGGCAGCGGAGGTTCTGCTGTCTGCGATAAAGCTTGTGAAGCTCGGAATCGCTATTGTCAGCACAATAGAGAGTACGGCAATTGTGACAAGCAGCTCCACAAAAGTGAAACCACCGGGCACCCTATGACGTCGGTAATATTCCCTGCCAAAATTCCCTTGAAGGCCGCGGTCCGTCCGAAAATACCTATTCAATGTGTGGTACCAGATTATTCGGCTACTAAATGTAAGGTTAATATTCCTGTTTAGTATCTGCTCTCCACTAGCAAAAAGATATCATCCTGATAGGTAATACTCCCAAAAAGATACAACCTTCCTCGTAGTTAGTATAGATCAGCCAAGTCGCAAATTTTGCCTGAAGAATGAAGAATTAGTGGAGAAGATTCATATCGTCGCGGGGTTGCGACTAAAACAAGACAAGAAAAAAAGAAAGCAAAGAGCCGCATTAAGGTGAGCTGCGGCCCTTTCAGATAGCATGGACTACTCTGCTACCGAGAGAATTTTTACTTCAAACTTCAGCTGCTTACCTGCAAGAGGGTGATTGAAGTCGACGCTTACCATCTGTTCAGAGAACTCAGCAATCACACCTGGCAGCTCGCCCTGATTTGGATCCTGAAAAGAGATCACTAAGCCGGGTTCCAGATCGATGCCCTCAAACTGTTTACGCGGCAATTTCTGTACATTACTCGGATTTGGCATACCAAAACCATTTTCCGGCGCAATATCCAGTACCTTATGGTCACCCGCTTTTAGTCCGAAAATAGCCTGTTCGAAGCCTTCCAGCAGATTGCCATCACCAACTGTAAAAGTTGCCGGTTCCTTTTCCAGATTGGAATCCACTACCTGACCATCATCCAGCATGATCGCAAAATTCAGCGTAACGGTTTTACCCGGACCAATTAACTGCTCAGTCATTTCGATTCCTGTGTTTCTTCATTCTCTTGTGGCAGTTTTTCCCCACCACCGGACAAAAACAGCATATCGACAATCAATATGATCGCCCCGGCTGTAATTGCGCTATCGGCCAAATTGAATGCAGGGAAGTAGTAACCGCCATAATGGACCGAGATATAGTCCACCACATAACCGTGCACGGCGCGATCATAGAGGTTCCCGACCGCACCACCGAGTATCAGCGCTAGCGCCATCCCCAACCACCAAAACTGTCGAGGCGTGCGCTTTAACCAAACCAACAACACACCGCTGACCACCACTGCTACAGCGACGAAGAACCAGCGCTGCCACCCTCCCGCCTCAGCAAGAAAACTGAATGCAGCTCCGGTGTTATGCAGTAACGTCCAGTCTAAGAAACTGAACACCCTGACGGGCATGCCATAGGTCAACTCAGTACTGGCAAGGTGTTTAACCGCCAGATCAATGACCGCCACAATAATCGCTAACCACAGCCAAACCAGCGCACTGCGCTGGCCTGGTTGCAATGCGGATTTAGCTTCCTGTTCACTCATGCATCAACATCCGTTATGCGAATGAGCGCTGCTCGCCATCGCCAGAAACGTTGTCCACGCAGCGACCACACAGGTCTTCATGCTCAGCCACGGAGCCAACATCTTCACGGTGGTGCCAGCAACGACCACACTTCTTGTGCTCACTGCGGACAACAGCCACTTTCAGCCCTTCAAGTTCAGTATCAGCAGCATCCTTAGCATCAGCCAATGGCGCTAGCGCCACCTGAGAGGTCAACAGTACAAAGCGAAGCTCATCACCCAACTGATTCAATGCAGCTGCCAGCTGATCATCACAATAAAGCGTCACTTCTGCTTCCAGACTACCACCCACATTACCCTCGGAACGCTGAGCTTCCAGCTGCTTGTTCACAGCAGTCTTAACCTGCATCAGCTGCGCCCAGAACTCACGGTTCAGCGCTTCAGTGTCAGACAGTTCAGCCAGATCCTGATACCAGGTTACCAACTGCACGGACTCAGCACGATCACCCGGCAACGCTGTCCAGATCTCATCGGCAGTAAAGCTACAGATAGGCGCAATCCAACGAACCAGTGCTTCAACGATGTGGTAAAGCGCAGTCTGAGCGGAACGACGTGCGTTAGACTCAGTTTTCGCGGTGTACTGACGATCCTTGATGATATCGAGGTAGAAACCACCCAGTTCCTGCGAACAGAAGTGGGATACTTCCTGAGTCACCTGCAGGAAGTTGTAGTTGTCGTAAGCGTCCAGCAAGCGACCTTGCAGCTGAGCGGCGTAGTCAACAACCCAGCGATCCAGTGCAACCATCTCTTCAGCTGGAACCATATCGGTCTTTGGATCAAAACCGTTCAGGTTAGCCAGCAGGAAGCGCGCAGTGTTACGAATACGACGGTAAGCATCTGCAGTTCGCTTCAGGATCTCATCAGATACCGTCATCTCACTGCTGTAGTCAGTAGATGCCACCCACAGACGCAGAATATCTGCACCGTACTTATTCATTACCTCTTGCGGCGATACAACGTTACCCACCGACTTGGACATCTTGCGGCCCTGACCATCAACGGTGAAACCGTGTGTTAGCACCTGCTTGTATGGAGCCTGACCAGTGATCGCCAAACCGGTTTTCAGAGAGGACTGGAACCAGCCACGGTGCTGATCAGAACCTTCCAGATACAGATCTGCCGGATATGGCAGGTTTTCACTACGCGCCAGTACAGCCTGGTGCGTCACACCAGAATCGAACCACACGTCCAGCGTATCTGTCACTTTGTCATACTGGTCTGCTTCATCACCCAACAGTTCAGCAGCATCCAGATCGAACCAGGCATCCATCCCTTTCTCTTCAACCTTCAACGCTACCTGCTCAATGAGCTGAGTGGTATTCGGGTGTAGTTCCTGAGTTTCTTTGTGAACGAATAGCGCGATCGGCACACCCCAAGTACGCTGACGGGAGATACACCAATCCGGGCTCTGCTCCAGCATCGCTTCAATACGGTTCTGACCCCACTCTGGAACCCAGCGAACCTGTTTAACAGCATCCAGTGTCTGCTGGCGCAGGCCATTGTCGTCCATTGCGATAAACCATTGTGGCGTCGCGCGGTAGATCAATGGTGTTTTGGTACGCCAGCAATGCGGGTAGCTATGTTCAAACTTGTGCTCTTTGATCAGGCGGCCATTAGCAACGAGACGTTCAACGATCAGTGGATCAACTTTGTAAACGTGCTGGCCGGCAAATTCACCCGCGCCTTCTAGAAATACACCGCTGCCATCAACCAGATTCAGCGTACCGATATCGTATTTTTGACCAACCTGGAAATCTTCCATACCGTGGTCTGGTGCAGTATGGACCGCACCGGTACCAGCGTCAGTGGTAACGTGGTCACCCAGGATGATCGGCAGCTGCTGGCCATTAAACGGATGGTTTACCAGCTTGCGCTCCAGCGCCTGACCCTGACAACGACCGACAACGGAGTAATCTTCAACGCCGTAACGCGACATAGCATCTTCAACCAGTGCTGCCGCCAGCAGAATACGCTCCTGACCAGCACCCAAATCAGCCTGCACCAGGCAATATTCCAGCTCAGCATTCAGGGAAACCGCCTGACTGGACGGCAAGGTCCAAGGCGTAGTCGTCCAGATTACGGTACTTACCGGGCCTTCACCGCCACCATTTTCTTCACTGAAAGCAGCTAGGAAATCAGCCTCATCAACCGGGCTATAGCGCACGTCAATCGCAGTAGAGGTTTTGTCCTGGTATTCAACTTCCGCTTCAGCCAGTGCAGAACCACCCACTACACTCCAGTAAACCGGCTTAAAGCCTTTTACCAGGTGGCCGTTATCAGCGATCTTACCCAGTGAACGAATGATGTCCGCTTCGAACTTAAAGTTCATTGTCAGGTAAGGGTTATCCCAATCGCCCAGCACACCAAGACGGATAAAGTCTTTCTTCTGCCCATCAACCTGGCGAGCTGCATAATCACGACATTTCTGACGGAACTGGGAGAACGGTACCTTAACACCCGCTTTGCCGATTTTCTTTTCAACCTGGTGCTCGATCGGCAGACCGTGGCAGTCCCAACCCGGGATATAAGGTGCATCAAACCCACTGAGGGTTTTCGACTTAACGATAATGTCCTTCAGTATCTTGTTAACCGCATGACCAATGTGAATGTTGCCATTCGCGTACGGAGGACCATCGTGCAGAATGAACTGGTCACGACCCGCGCTTACTTCGCGAATTTTCTGGTACAGCCCATTCTGCTGCCAGTCTTTCAGCATACCTGGCTCGCGCTGAGCCAGATTACCGCGCATCGGGAACGCCGTTTCCGGCAGGTTCAATGTCGCTTTATAGTCGGTCATGTCTTGTCTTCCAGGTATTGGCAGGCCATCACTGTGCGCCAAAAAAAGCGCGAGCCTGTTCAATGTCGTTATAAATCTGTTTTTTCAGCTCTTCAATGCCATCAAACTTCCGCTCGTCACGGATAAATGCATCAAACTGAACTGTTAGCAGGCGACCATAGAGGTCACCATCAAAATCAAATATATGAGATTCCAGCACCGGCTGGGTTCCCTGCACAGTTGGCCGCATACCTATATTTGCGACTCCGTGCATCGGTGTTTCACCAGGCAAGCTGACGGTCACTGCGTAGACACCACGTAGAGGACTGGCAAAACGATGCATTCTTACGTTAGCCGTTGGCACCCCTAACTGACGCCCCAGTTTTTGGCCATGCATTACCCGCCCGGTAATACTGTAGCGCCGACCAAGCATTTGCTCTGCCTGATCAAGCTGATTCTCCCCCAGCAAGTGACGGATACGGGTACTACTAACCCGATCTCCATCTAAGATGTGAGTTTCAGTATTGGCTACAGTAAAGCCGTGCTTCTCTCCGGCTTGGCATAACATCGCGTAATCACCTGCGCGATCACAGCCGAAGCGGAAATCATCACCCACAACAAAATGTTCAACGGCCAGTCCCTGCAGTAACAGGGCATCGATAAACTGCTCCGCAGACATCTGCCTGAGCCTTGCATTAAATGGCAGGCACAGCACACGATCCATCCCCTGTTTTTCTAACAGGCGGACTTTTTCATCAAACCGGGTTAACCGCGGCGGCGCCTGATCAGGCGTAAAAAATTCCCGCGGCTGCGGTTCAAACGTAATAGCAACAGCGGGCAGCCCCAGTTCAGACGCCTTAGCGCGCACCTGGGCCAACACTTTCCGATGCCCTTTATGGACACCATCAAAGTTACCTATAGTCGCCACGCATCCGCGATGCTTATCACGTAAATTATGTAAACCCCGGATTAATTCCATTCGGTGCTCACCACAACCAGAAACAAAACCGCGGAATTATAACGCAGATAGGTTAATCAGCATACTATCTGAACAGCGCGGCATACTTATGACTAATGTTTCACGCCCGCAGGTGGCGCAAGCGCAGTCCGGTAGCAACCAACACCACAAGATAAGCCATCACACCAGCGACAACCAAAATTGCCATCTGCGATACACGCTCCCAAATACCCGCCAACAACCATTGTTCAACTGGAATAGTGAGATAGAGCATCACAGCAACCAAAGCGATATTCGACAACACCAATCTCAGAGAAAATACTCCCCAGCCGGCCTGCCAACTAAAAACGCCATCACGCTTCAAACCCCACCACAACAAGCCAGCATTCAGAAACGCCGACATTGCTGTCGCAGCTGCCAGACCAACATGCTGAAGAGGCCCGATAAGAATAAGGTTGAACACCATATTAGCGACCATCGCTTTAATGCCGATTTTCACCGGCGTTTTGGTGTCCTGACGGGAGAAGTAACCCGGCGCTAGCACCTTGATCAACATAAAGGCCAGCAAACCACAGGCGTAGGCGCGCAAACTCATCGCCGCCATCATCACATCCCGATCACCAAGCTCTCCATAATGGAACAGGGTAATCAACAAAGGCTCCGCCAACACAAAGAGCGCCAATGCAGCAGGCACTCCGATCAGCAACACCATTCGCATCGCCCAATCGAGCATATGCGCAAACTGCTCCACTGACTGCTCCGCATGTTTACGCGACAAACTTGGCAATATTACTGTCGCAATCGCGATACCAAAAACACCCAACGGCAACTCAACCAAACGATCTGAATAGTACAACCAGGAGACGCTACCGGTTTGCAGGAAAGACGCCAGCACGGTATCCAGTAGCAGATTTATCTGAGCAACAGAGACGCCAAACAGCGCAGGCAACATCAGTTTCATAATCCGCTGAACACCCTCGTGTTTAAAGTCAACAACCGGCACTGGCAACAGTCGCAACCTTGCCAGGAACGGCATCTGGAACAACAACTGCACTACGCCCGCGATCATCACGCCCCATGCAAGCGCCATAACCGGCTGTTCAAAATAGGGAGTGAGCGCGACCGCAGAACCAATAAGACAGATATTCAGCAACACAGGAGTAAAAGCAGGAACAGCGAACCGCTCATAACTGTTAAGTATCGCCCCGGCAAAAGCCGTCAGTGAAATCAGCATCAGATAGGGGAAAGTGATACGTAACATATCAGCAGCTAATTCGAACTTAGCACTGTCATTGAGATAAAAACCAGGCGCAAATAACGCTGTCAGTAGCGGCGCTCCCAATACCGCCAATAACGTTATAAAGATTAATACCGAACCTAGCGAGCCAGCCACTCGGTAAACCAGCTGCTGAACTGCAGCCAAATCCCGCTTCGTGCGATACTCGGACAACACTGGGACAAACGCCTGTGCAAAAGCACCTTCGGCAAACAAACGTCGCAGGAAATTGGGAATTTTGAACGCGACGAAAAAGGCATCAGCACTACCACTGGCGCCAAAATAGCTCGCCACAACCACATCACGCGCCAGCCCAAGCACACGCGACAGCATCGTCATCACCCCGACAATCGCGCTGGAGCGCAGCAATCCTGCAGATCTTTGTGGCTTTTCTTTAGTATCCGACACGTCTCTATCCGGTATAGGCTGTAGTTGCCGCCACATGTTAAACCTGACTGAAGAAAAATTCTGCTATTTTATTGACACGCAGGCGTCAAACATGAATAATCTCGCGTCTCAAATTCCATTGGGCATTTTTTGCCCGATGCTTTTAAATAGCATTTAAAGGAGTCGAACTGTGGCAAATTCCGCAGGATCTCGTAAACGCGCTCGTCAGGCGGAGAAGCGTCGTCAGCATAACGCTAGCCTTCGTTCCATGACTCGTACTTACATCAAGAAAGTTGTTGCAGCTATCGATAGCGGTGACAAGGCAGCGGCTGAAGAAGCAATGAAAGTTGCTCAGCCTATCCTGGACAGCTCTGTAAACAAAGGCATCTTCCACAAGAACAAGATCGCCCGCACTAAGAGCCGCCTGGTAAGCAAGATCAAAGCCCTGGCTTAAGATCTGCTACAGATTAAAAAAACCGACCATTGGTCGGTTTTTTTGTGCCTGAACTCCACCCCGGCACCCGAACAATAAAAAAGCCCGCATATAGCGGGCTTTTTTACAAACAGACAAATTATCAGGCAAGCACCAAGTTATCCCTATGAACCAACTCTTCTTCAGTGATAAAACCTAGTCGCGCCTCAATTTCAGAACTTGAGCCACCTATAATCTTCCGCGCCTCATCAGCACCATAGTTCACCAGGCCACGAGCAATAACACGCCCCTGCGCATCAGACAGCACCACCATCTCACCACGGGAAAAATCACCCTTTACAGCCGAGACACCGGCAGGCAACAGACTCTTACCACCCTGCAGCAGCGCCTTCACCGCACCCGCATCAAGCGTCAAAGTACCGCGCGCCTGCAAGTGCCCTGCAATCCATTGTTTTCTTGAAGCCTCAGGCGATTTCTCAGGCAGCAACAAGGTCCCCAAACGCTCACCCGCCTTAAGCCGCAACAACACTTCCTCTTCGCGACCACTCGCAATCACTGTTACCGCGCCGGAACGCGCAGCCAGCTTCGCAGCCCTTACCTTTGTCGCCATACCACCACGACCAAGCTTGCCACCGCCACCAGCCATCGCGACAATATCAGGATCGCCCGCCGGCACTTCGAACAACTGCTCAGCATCGGGATTAGAGCGCGGATCCGCAGTAAACAAACCAGACTGATCGGTTAACAGAATCAGGCCATCAGCCTCAATCAGGTTTGCCACCAACGCACCAAGAGTATCATTGTCGCCAAAACAGATCTCATCGGTTACTACCGTATCGTTCTCATTGACGACCGGCACCACACCCAACGAAATCAACTCATTCAGCGCCGCACGCGCGTTGAGATAACGCTTACGGTTAGAAAGATCATCATGTGTCAGCAGGATTTGCGCAGTATGGGTACCGTGGCGCTGGAAATTAGCCTCATACGCCTGAACCAGCCCCATTTGACCGACTGCCGCTGCAGCCTGCAACTTGAACATTTCGTGGGGTCGCTGCTGCCAACCAAATCGCACCATTCCTTCTGCGACAGCTCCGGAGGAGACCAATACGATCTCAACCCCTTCAGACTGCAACTGAGCCAACTGATCAACCCAGCGAGATATCGCTGCCTGATCAAGCCCTTCTCCATCATTCGTCAGCAACGCACTTCCGATCTTAACAACCCAACGACCGGCCTTACGCAGTTTATTCCGCTGCGACTGCAACCCCATTATTCACGCCTCAATACTGGCTATTAACGAACATACTCCACTTCAACATCGTAATCATCGTCGTCGAAGTCATCAAAATCGTCATCATCACCTGCGTCCGCCGCTTCGCGACGCGCACGCAATTCAGCACGCAACAGCTCAACACGCTCTCGCGCTTCAGCATCAATCTGCTCACGCACAGCTTTTTCGCGATCAAGAATCTCAGGATCCTCTTCAATCGCAGCCATACGCTCATCAAGCAGATTTTGGATATCCAGCGTCAACTGCTGAACACCCTCTTTATTCAATGCGGATATACGATAGATAGGCCCTTCCCACTCCAACGCGTCTATAACGCTCTGACAACGGGACTCGCGCTCCTCTTCCGGTACCATATCTAACTTATTCAACACCAACCAACGCGGCTGCTCAGCCAAAGTCGGGCTAAATTTGTGCAACTCTCCAACCGCTACCTGCGCCGCCTCCGCTGGAGTCTGCTCATCCCATGGCGCCATATCCACCAAGTGCAACAAAACACGGTTTCGCGCCAAATGCTTCAGGAAGCGAATACCAAGACCAGCGCCTTCCGCCGCCCCCTCAATGATGCCCGGGATATCGGCAATCACGAAGCTACGATGTTTCGCTGTACGAACAACCCCAAGATTCGGAACCAGCGTGGTAAATGGATAGTTCGCCACTTTCGGCTTAGCTGCTGAAACCGAACGAATAAATGTCGACTTACCAGCATTCGGCAAACCCAACAAACCAACATCAGCCAACACTTTCAACTCAAGCTTCAGGTTACGCGCCTCACCCACAGAACCCTTTGTAGTCTGCCGCGGCGCACGATTTACACTGCTCTTGAAGCGAGTATTACCCAATCCGTGAAAACCACCCTGAGCAATCTTCTCCACCTGGCCTTCTTTGGTCAGGTCAGCCAACACCTCATCGGTATCAACATCGATAACCGTGGTACCCACCGGCACCTCAAGCACCAAGTCTTCCCCTTTTGCGCCAGTACAGTTACGCCCCATACCATTCTCGCCACCCTGCGCCTTATAGTGACGCGTATAGCGATAATCGATCAGCGTATTCAGACCATTACTCGCCTGCAGGAAGATGGAACCACCATCACCGCCATCACCACCGTCCGGGCCACCCTTCGGGATATACTTTTCACGACGAAAGCTCATGCAGCCATTGCCGCCCTTACCCGCTTCCACCGATATTGTTGCTTCATCTACAAATTTCACTTTGCACCCCCGAAAATTCCAGAAGACCCGTACGCCGGAAATAAAAAAGCTCCGCCTGAGCGGAGCTTTTTAAATGCCAAAAGCCGTATCAGGCAGGTACGATAGTTACGTACTTACGCTTCTGAGGACCTTTAACTTCAAACTTAACAACGCCGTCTGCAGTTGCAAACAGTGTGTGGTCGCGACCTAGACCAACGTTACGACCTGCGTGGAACTTAGTACCACGCTGACGAACGATGATGCTACCAGCCGTTACGACCTGACCACCGAAGCGCTTAACACCAAGGCGTTTCGATTCTGAATCGCGACCGTTACGCGTTGAACCGCCAGCTTTCTTATGAGCCATTACCTATCTCCGAATCTGGTTATTAGCCACTGATACCAGTGATTTTAACTTCAGTAAACCACTGACGGTGGCCCTGACGCTTCATGTGGTGCTTACGACGCTTGAACTTGATGATGCTGACCTTTTTACCACGGCCATGCTCAACAACTTCTGCAGTCACTTTAGCACCAGCTACAACAGGCGCGCCAACTTTGATGTCGTCGCCGTTAGCAACCAGCAGAACTCGATCGAATTCTACAGTTGCGCCCTGCTCAGCCTGCAGCTTTTCCAGCTTCAGGGTCTGACCTTCCTGAACGCGGTACTGTTTACCGCCGCTCACGATCACTGCGTACATATTTTTCTCCAGGTTACATCCGCCCGGCTACTAAAAAAAGGATGCCTACTTCTAATGGTGACCCATATGGTAGGGAGCAATTTGGACGGATTCAGGGGGCAGTATTGTACAGAAATCAATCTTTTTCACAAGCACAATATCAACCTTCGTTGCAACTGGCTTGACACCCTTTCGGGCACCCCCTAGCATGCGCGCATACGTATGTAACAGGTTTAAGGCGCCCCATGCAGCCACATCAGCTAAATCCGCAGATAGAACCGCAGTTTGAAGCCGTTAATGATTACATTATCAACCACCTCGGCTCCAACGTTCCACTGGTCGAGAAGATTGGCCATTACATTGTAGAAAGTGGCGGCAAACGCCTCCGGCCTTTATTGGTTTTACTGGCAGCAAACGCATGTGGCTACAAAGGAGATAATCACGTTTCCCTGGCCGCAACCATCGAATTTATCCACACCGCCACCCTGCTGCACGATGACGTAGTCGACAACTCGGATCTACGCCGCGGTAAAGATACCGCTAACGCTCGATGGGGCAACGCTCCTAGCGTACTGGTTGGCGACTTCCTGTACAGCCGCGCATTTCAGATCATGGTCGAAATTGGCAAAATGCCAATCATGGAGGTCATCTCCAACGCGACCAACGTAATTGCGGAAGGCGAAGTACTACAGCTACTTAACTGCAAAAATCCGGACACCACCGAAGAAGCCTATATGCAGGTTATCCTCGGCAAAACAGCGATGCTATTCGAAGCCGCAACAGAATGTGGCGCCATCCTTGCCGACGCACCCGAAGATCAACGCACCGCACTGCAGCTGTATGGCCGCCATCTGGGCATCGCTTTCCAGCTGATAGATGACGTGATGGACTATCTCTCTACTGCAGAAGAGATGGGCAAAAATGTCGGTGACGACTTATCAGAAGGCAAGCCAACACTGCCACTGATTCAGGCGATGAAGAACTGCACAGAAGAAGAGCGCCAGCAGATCCGTCAGGCGATTCGCAATGGCGGACTCGATGACCTGCAGCCGATTCTGGATGTTGTCCACCGCTCCGGCGCCATCGAATACACCCAGCAACAAGCGCAAAAACATGCAGATCTGGCAATAGAGGCACTTCAGGCTTTACCGGAAACATCTTTCCGCGAAACCCTCGCTCAACTCGCAAACATCGCCGCGAACCGCAGCGCATAAGTCAACTGCAAGGGCTGCCCCAGGCAGCCCTCTCCCTCATATTTCGCACATTTCGCTGATCTTAAGCGATATTTTCCCCATTATTACACCTCAATCCGTGCCTATATCGGCGCAACCCGGTATAATCAGCGCAATTTTTGATTACAAAAGACACTGGAAAGCAGTTTCGTATGACAAGACCATCCTCTTTTAACCGAGAAGAACTGCTGCAATGCGGCCATGGTGAGATGTTCGGACCGGGCAATGCCCGTCTGCCAGTCGGCAATATGCTGATGATGGATCGCATCGTAGAAATTAACGGTGACGGCGGCGAGTTCGGCAAAGGCGAGATCATCGCTGAGCTGGATATCCACCCTGACCTGTGGTTCTTCGACTGCCACTTCCCAACTGACCCAGTAATGCCAGGCTGTCTCGGCCTGGACGCCATGTGGCAGCTGGTTGGTTTCTATCTGGGCTGGCGCGGCAACAAAGGCCGCGGTCGCGCACTGGGTTCCGGTGAAGTGAAATTCACAGGCCAGATCCTGCCAACAGCTAAGAAAGTGACCTACAAGATCCAGCTCAAGCGCGTTATCGAGCGCAAGCTGGTAATGGGCATTGCAGATGGCACAGTCTCTGTCGATGGCCGCGAAATCTATACAGCTAAAGATCTGCGCGTCGGTCTGTTCACATCTACCGACAACTTCTGATTATGCTAACGGCCCGCGATCTGCCTACCAGGCGGACTCGGGCCGGTTTCATATATAGCGTACAGATCTAATCTATAAGCGTATTTTCAGTAGCAAAGCCACGAGCTTTATCAGAAAATAGTCTGCTGAAAATAAAAACGGATAATCAGAGTGAAACAAGAGAGGCCACAAATGCGTCGCGTCGTTGTTACCGGTATGGGGATCGTGTCTTGTCTGGGCACCGACAAGGAAACTGTCCTCGAGTCACTGCAGCAGGGCCGTTCAGGCATCAAATTCCAGGAAGAGTACAAAGAACTGGGATTCCGCAGCCACGTTGCTGGCAGCGTTGATATTGATCTGGAGAGCCTGATTGATCGCAAGCTGCGTCGTTTCATGGGTAATGCTGCTGCATACTCATATGTTGCTATGAAGCAGGCGATCGAAGATTCCGGCCTGAGCGAAGACCAGGTTTCCAACGTCCGCACCGGCTTGATTGCTGGCTCCGGCGGTGCATCTTCTGCAGATATCGTAGAAAGTGCAGACATCCTGCGTGATAAAGGTGTACGCCGCGTAGGTCCGTACCGCGTTACCCGCACCATGGGCAGCACCGTTTCTGCTTGTCTGGCGACACCATTCAAAATCAAGGGTGTTAACTACAGCATCACTTCTGCTTGCGCGACCAGTGCACACTGCATCGGGAACGCGATGGAGCAGATTCAGATGGGCAAACAGGACGTTATTTTTGCCGGCGGCGGTGAAGAACTGCACTGGTCCCTGACCCAGATGTTCGATGCGATGGGCGCCCTGTCCAGCAAATACAATGACACTCCGGAAAAAGCTTCCCGCGCGTACGATGCAAACCGTGACGGTTTCGTTATCGCAGGCGGTGCCGGCATGCTGGTTCTGGAAGAACTGGAACACGCTAAAGCACGTGGCGCTAAGATCTACGCAGAAGTTGTTGGCTACGGTGCCACTTCTGACGGTTACGACATGGTTGCACCTTCAGGTGAAGGCGCAATGCGCTGCATGCAGCAGGCGATGGCTACTGTTGATGGCGATATCGATTACATCAACTCCCACGGTACATCTACTCCTGCAGGCGACATCCAGGAACTGAAGGCAATGAAAGAAACCTTCGGTGCCAACATGCCTCCTGTCAGCTCTACCAAATCCCTGACCGGCCACTCTCTGGGTGCAACCGGTGTACAGGAAGCGATCTACAGCTTGCTGATGATGGAAAACAACTTCATCTGTGCATCTGCGAACATCGAAGAGCTGGACCCTGAAGCAGACGGCATGCCTGTTGTAACTGAGCGCAAAGACAACGTTGAACTGGAACGCGTAATGTCTAACAGCTTCGGTTTCGGCGGCACCAACTCTACTCTGGTTATGCAGAAGTATCGCGGCTGATACCACTGCACCCAGACATAAAAAAACCGCCAATTGGCGGTTTTTTTATGTCTTCAGCATCGTAGCTTATTCATGATGCTCAAGCTGACTAACATCCTTAATATGCTCCGCCAACCAATCAGTACAATCGGTATGCACCTCATCAACAGAACGATCAACACTGACCACTGGCTTACCGATACGCACAGTCACTTCGCCTGACAACTTGGCAAAACTCTTACCCGGCCAGAACTCACCAGCGTTATGAACCAGTGGGATGACCGGAACACCCGCACTCACTGCCAGCATCGCGCCGCCCTTGTTGAATTTACCCATTTTACCGACATCAACACGCGTACCCTGTGGAAAAATCAGCACCGGAATCTCTTCTTCCAGACGATCTTTACCTTGCTGCAATAACTGCTTAAGCGCACCACGGCGCTGACTACGGTCAATCGCGATCGGCTTCAACAAACCCAGCGCCCAGCCAAAGAATGGAATCTTTAACAGCTCTTTTTTCAGCACTGTGCACTGAGGACGAATCAAGGTCTGAAGAAATAAGGTTTCCCACTCACTCTGGTGATTCGCCACTACGACATAAGCACCATCGGCTGGTAGATTTTCCCGACCTTCAATTTTTACCTTAAGACCGCAGCAGACGCGCATCCAAAACATGTAAAAGTAGTTAACGACCGTAACCATCTTAAAGCGGCTGCGAAAGCCCATAAATGGCGAACAGATCAGGGACAGGGTCGCCCAGACAATAGTTACCGGGTAGAAGCCAGCGTAAAAAAGTGTAGCTCGCAGGTAATGTAACGGAGAGAACTTCATCGCAGATACCTCGACTTAGCCGCCGGTGACCGGTGGAAAGAAAGCAACCTCTTCAACACCTGTCAGCGCAGCTTCAAGACCAACCATCTCCTGATCTACCGCCACCAGCAGATTTTCAGCGCCTAGCACCTTCTGCCACTTTTCGCCGCGCTCAGCCATCAGCCAGTCGCGAAGCCCGGCAACATCCGAGATACCCTGCGGCAGTTCCAAAGCCTCATCAGCAAGGCCCAGCTGCTCACGAATACTGGCAAAGTAAACAACCTTAAGCATTGTCGTCTCCTGCAACCCAATGGCCACTTTTGCCACCAAGCTTCTCCAGTAATTTCACCTCGGCGATAACCATCCCTTTATCAACCGCCTTACACATATCGTAAATTGTCAGCGCCGCGACAGAAGCCGCTGTCAGTGCTTCCATCTCGACGCCCGTCTGGCCAGCCAGCTTACAAAAGGCCGTAATACGAACCACGTTATGCTCAGGGTCCGGGACCAGATCGACCTTCACCTTACTCAGCATCAACGGATGACAGAGCGGGATCAGATCACTGGTACGCTTTGCCGCCTGAATACCCGCTATGCGAGCAACCGCCAGGACATCACCTTTCTTATGACCACCAGAGGTGATAAGGGACATAGTCTCTGCAGACATACGCACTTCAGAGTAGGCAGTCGCCTCACGTGTGGTGACCGCCTTCTCGGAGACATCCACCATATTGGCATTTCCCTGATCATCCAGGTGAGTCAGCTTGCTCATGAGAATTCCTGTTTCTGTTTGTTCAGCACCGGGTTGGCGTACATCTGACGCAGGATATCAACAGCGCCGTTATCGACCCGTTGTTCACGCTCCCTGAATTCAGCCTGCTGCTCATCGCTTACCTCATCGTTCTTACCCGCGGCAAGCAGGTTTGAAGGATGCAGGTAGTAATTCTCGATAATCTGCCGATCAATCTCGCCAGCCAGAGCTTCAGGTGTATCAAAATCTGCATCAATCGGATCTCCAAAGGCAACATGAACATGCCCCTTGAATCCGGTAATACCCTCTACGATGCTTTCGATATCTTCGTATTGGGCTTTTTCGTAATGACCATCCTGAGCTTTAGCATAAAGCTCATTCGCCTTACGGTAATCACAGGGATCGTATTCATAGGATATTGAAACCGGCACAATGTTCAGCCGTTTCGAAGCATCAGCAAAGCTATGCTGCTTGCGCTTAGCCATATAGAACATTTTCAGAATAGCCGGATCAGTAGCATCGTTACCGTCCTTCGCCCGACCTTCACGCTGTGCAATCCAGATCGAGTGACCTTCTTCAATGCTGTGATTGATATAACCAGATAGCTGCGTCAGAGCCGTCATCATTTCACGCCCTTTAGCAGAGCGATTAACAATGAAACTCTTATTCAAACGCATCAGATCGGACACATAGGGCTTACGCAATAAGTTGTCACCAATCGCAATACGCACAGTATCCATGCCGTACTGATGCAACACCCAGTTTACAAAAGCCGGGTCCATCGCAATATCACGATGATTAGAGATAAACAGGTATGCGTCTGAAGGGTCCAGCTGATCTATGCCACTGCAGGTTAATCTTGTCGTCGTACGACCGATCATTTTCTGCATGTAGTCTGCCACCAGCATCTGAAATGCCCGGACATTCTCAATATCACCCACTTCACGTGCCAGAGCAATTCTGACAACTTTCTTCATCAGACCGCCAAACCATTTGCTGGCACGAGGGAACTGATATTGGGTAACGGCGGAGATAAACTCATCGTTGTAAAGCAATCCATTCAGAACTGCATTCACTTCCATATCACGATAAGGACGAATCTCTTTATAAGGATCCTGCTGGATCTCACTCATGCCTGTTCTCTATCCAATTTATTGGGGGGCATATTCTACCCCCTTGGCAGATATTTTTCAGCGATCGGACAAATTTCAGCCAACTTTCGCCAAGCTTATCCGCTGAATAGCCCGGAAAACGGAATGAAAGATAACTGATCACCCAAAGACACAGTCACATCAGGAGGGATTACAGCCAAACCACTCGCCATAGTAGCGCTGGATAGTACCCCGGAGTTCTGATTACCAGATGGCACCAAACGCCCCTCTTCTAGTCTTACGCGAAGATACTCCTGACGACCGATCGCACGATCGCGTGTAAAGCCAGAAGGCACAGGCAACTGTAACGGCTCTACCTTTTCGATTCCTTGCATGCGCAGCAGATAAGGACGTGCAAACAGCAGGAAGGTCACAAGGGCCGACGCGGGATTGCCCGGCAAGCCAAAAAATGGCACACCTAGTACATTTCCGTACGCCAGTGGTTTACCCGGTTTAATCCGGATACGCCACATATCAAGCTTACCCAGCGATTCAACCACCGCTTTAACATGATCTTCTTCACCCACTGAGACGCCTCCAGTGCTGATCACACAATCGGCAACCTTGGCGGCATCTCTTAGCACCTGCTCAATGCGTTCAGGCTGGTCGGGCACCTGGCCCAGATCGATAAACTCAGCATCAACTGTGCGTAGCAATCCAGCCAGTAGATAGCGGTTGGAGTTGTATATCTGGCCAGCCGCCAACGGCTCTCCGAGTGCCACCAGCTCATCTCCAGTAGACAATACCGCCACCCGCAACTTGCGGCAGACCCGTACCCGACTTACGCCGGTTGATGCCAGCACACCGAGTTCAGCTGGACCTAAACGCGTACCAGCGTCAAACAACTGCTGACCACTATTGATATCCTGCCCTTGTCGGCGGATGTTATTACCCAGCTCCGGCAATGAGGAGAACCGTACCTGATCACCTGACAGCTCAGCGTTTTCCTGCATGATCACGATATCGGCACCCGGCGGGATCTCAGCACCGGTAAAGATGCGGGCAACAGTACCCGGTAGCAATGGCTGCGGCGCAGTACCCGCGGGAATACGCTGTGACACTGTCAGCCAGGTATTCGCCTCCACAGTGGACAGAGCCATGGCATATCCGTCCATACTACTGTTATCCGCCGGAGGCACATCAACTGTCGCCGTTACAGTCTCCGCCAACACTCGACCACCAGCGTCGATCAATTCAAGCTCTTCAGCCTCATCTACGGGTTTAACCTGTGACAGCAGACGCAGCAGCGCATCTTCCGCCGATATCAGACTGGAAGGCCCATCACAACAGCTCATTCCGCCGCCCTTTTCTGCGCATGGGTAATCACCATATTGACGAAGTTACATGGTTTATGACGGCTATCGAGCTGCTCTTCAATGATCTCATCCCAACCAGTACGACAAGCGCCAGTAGAACCCGGCAAACAGAAAATCACGGTTCCATTAGCGATACCACCCAGCGCACGGGACTGAATAGTGGAAGTTTTAATATCCTGATAGGAGATCTGACGGAACAACTCACCGAAACCTTCAATTCTTTTGTCCAGCAACGGAGCTACGGCCTCCGGTGTGGAGTCACGGGTAGTGAAGCCTGTACCACCGGTTGTCACTATCGCATGAACTTCCGGGTCCGCAATCCAGCGCGACAATACCGCACGCATATCATATACATCATCTTTTACGATCGCTTTTTCAGCCAGTTGATGGCCCGCCGACAGCAGCTTGTCAGCTAATATTTTGCCTGACTTATCAGTCTCTTCTGTACGGGTGTCAGAGATAGTCAGCACCGCGATATTGAGGGAAGCCTTTTCTTTAGTAGCGGCGTTATGAGCCATAGCAGAATCCTCGGTGACGCACAGTTTCAGGGGTAACCCTGTCAAAAAATAAACCCTAACTCTATCACAGCCACTTTAGGGGCCCGCCAGAGCTAAGTCATTAATAAGTCTAAAAGCCGACTTTATTTAGCGGAACTCTGAGGCGAAAATACAGCCAGACAAACGGGGCAGACTATTAACTCCAATCCAATCATCCAATACAACCGGAACACCGCCATGTACCTAGCACTTAAACATATCCACCTGACCACCATCGCCATCACAATTTTGCTTTTCCTACTGCGCGGTTTTTGGATGATGATCGAGTCCGGTCAACTACAAAAGAAGTGGTGCAAAATTGTTCCGCATATTAACGATACCCTGTTACTAGTAAGCGCTATCGGACTGATGATGACGCTGCAACAATACCCCTTTGTACATCACTGGCTGACCGCAAAATTACTGGGACTGATTGCCTATATCGTACTGGGAACCATTGCGCTTAAACGCGGCAAAACAAAAAGCGTGCGAATCATCGCATTCTTCGCGTCACTGGCAGTATTGGGGTATATCGCGGGGGTAGCGATCAACCACAACCCTATGTCGTGGCTGAGCTAAAACGAAAGCCGGCCGCTCAGACGCGGTCGGCATAGATCTCTTTGATCACAGCGGTCAGTTCACTGCGCCATGGCCGCTGGCGAATACCAAAGCTGTGTAATAGCTTCTTACAGGTCAGCACTGATGATACCGGCCGCTGCGCTTCTGTTCTTAAGTCCTTACCAGCAATCGCCTTTATCTCTTTAACTGCCAGATCTTCATACTGAGATGCCGCAGCCACAATAGCCTCACAGAACGAGTAGCGTGAGGTAATCTCAGCACCACAGTAATGATAAGTACCCCAACAGTCTGAGCCATTATCCAGCTGCTTCATTGCTGCAAAAAGGACTCGGGCTACATCGCCAGCGGATGTAGGGCAGCCCCGGCGGTCATCAACCGCTGAAATTTCCGTCTGTTGCCGTGCCTGCTTTAGCGCCCGTTGCAGATAGTTATCCCCTTCAGCGCCAAAAACCCAGCTCACTCGCAAAATAAGGTGCTGTGGTAGCAAACGCCGCAAGGCTTCCTCGCCTTGCCATTTACTTTCGCCATATACAGATAATGGTGCGACTTCATCGTCCTCTACATACCCACTGGCGTAATGACCATCAAAGACAAAGTCGGTTGAAATATGTACCACCGGAATGGAAAGGTCGCCACAGGCCAACGCTATATTTTCGACACCCGCGGTATTAACAGCCTGAGCTTTTTGAGGCGAATGGATAGCCTCATCAATACGATTATAATCAGCACAGTTGATCACAAAGGCAGGCATATGTTGATCAAGTTGCTGCCTGATAGAATCTGGATCAGTTACATCCAGCTCTGCACGAGAGAGTGAAACAACCTCAAAATATGGCTCATCCTGAGCACTGAGTGCGCGCGCAATCTGTCCTTCGCCACCGGTGACCAAAACCTTGACCGGCTCACCAAACACTACCGCTCCCATATTCAGCCGCTTCCCCCTTCAACGTACTGCATGACGGTGGGACTCCTGTGCTCGCAGGAATCTCAATAGATTCACATTAGCACAGAGTTTCAGCTCCCTGAATAGCAAACAAAAACCGATTTAAAATTCACCGAAAAAGGACTTTAGAATTAAATAAGTAGCACAATCCAAAGCCACTCCATCCGATTTAGACCAACCACCCAGTCTGTTTGAAACATGTTTACACATAAGCTAATAACAAAACATTTTTAAACAATCGCTAATTATTAACTTACTGATAAATAAAGAATAATCGGATAAACCCAACACTAAAGACATAATGTCGCAGTTTGACAACATCAACTCCTTTCTAAATACTTGTTTGAAACTCGCGGTTAAACCTTCATTACTGCAAGTTTCTCAACGATAAACGGCAAACCATTGGAAACAGTGGGACGCAAAGCCACCGGCCTAAGACCTAGCGTTACGGCAGCGGAGCTACCGAATGGAGAAGCTATCATGGCTAAAAAATCCCCAGAGAAGTCCCCTCTCTCTGTTTCTTCTGATCTTTCTATTGAACCTGGTGATATCGCTGACCTCCTCTCAGAGGAAGCTCATTTCGATTTCGCAGCAGATTCAACAGCTACTGACTCCAAAACCGAATCGTCAGATAGCGGAAGCGATGAATTCTCGGACAGCACTGACTCAGCCTCCACCGGCTCCGCTGAAACTGCAACTGTTACAGCCGCAGGCGACGACAAAGACAGCGGTTCAGAAGACGGCTCGGATGACTATGAGGCAAGTTCCGAATCTACATCAGCATCCCCTGCGCCGACCACTACAAGTGTTAGCAGTTCAGCAGAAAGTTCAACAAGCGATCATTCAGATAGCCCTGCTTCTTCATCCTCATCGAGCCCAGCATCAGCAGAGACAGCCAGTTTCAAAACGATCAAGGTAGAAATTGAGGATGACAGAAAAGCGCCGGGCAGTGACAAATATGTAGAGCACGTCAAAGCTAAGCCTTCTGACTATTCAAGCGAGAAAAAACTGGGTAGCAAAGAAGATGATGAGCTAACAGGTACAGATGAGGGAGATACTATTTTCGGCCGCCATGGCGACGATACTATTCAAACCGGCGGCGGCGACGACTACGTCCGTGCGGGACATGGTAATGACACTATAGATTCAGGCGATGGCGATGACTTTATCAAAGCGGGCAAAGGTGAAGATGCTCTGATAGCAGGCGCAGGAGATGATGTCATCGATGGAGGCCACGGCAATGACATGCTGGATGGAGGCGCTGGCAGCGATATCCTCAACGCCGACAAAGGCGAAGACACTCTGGTTTATACCCTGAGCGAAAATACTGGCTTCAGCGATTATTACGATGGCGGCAAAGGCACAGATACCCTTGTTATCCGCATGACAGAAAGCGAGTATGCGCTGCATGAAGAAGAACTAAATGAACTGGCTGCATGGCTGGAAGAGAACGGAGACGCCAAGAAATCAGCCAGCAAACAGTTTAACGATGCCAGCCATTCCAGCCCGGCCCACCCGGTATTTGAAACCTCATTCGGCCTGAACCTGCGTCATATCGAAGATATGAGCATCGAAATAATCGACTCAACCTCTGACCCTGTTGAACCAGAACCCGTTGATCCTGAACCGGTTACTCCTCCGGCAGAACCGGAAGTAACTCCACCTGCAGAACCTTCTGAACCAGGCGTCAGCGAAGTAACCGGAACAGTAACCGGTGATGGCCCTATTCCTCTTCGAGAGGTTGACGTTTCACTGGCGGCTGGATCGCAAGTGACTCTGGACGTAACTGTAAACGTTGAGGAACTACCGGCCAAGTACGACGTATTTATGCTTCACGATCTGTCGGGCTCATTCTGGGATGACCTGCCAAACGTTCAGGCTCAGTTCTCCGGCCTCTACGATAATCTGACAGCCAACGGTGACGTCGCTTTTGGTGTCGGCAGTTTCGTCGATAAGCCAATGGAGACGTTCGGTTCAAGTTACGATTACGTTTACAACACCGATCTGAGCGTGACATCCGACAAAGCATCAATTCAGGAAACATTGGACGGATTACGCACCTCTTCCGGCTGGGATTGGCCGGAATCACAGATGGAAGCACTGGTACAGACCGCGCTGCGCGATGACGAGATCGGTTTCCGCGATGGCGCACAGAAATTTGCCGTACTGTTCACCGATGCGCCATACCATATGGAAGGTGACTACGACACCCGTTCCGTCTACGACCCCGAGACAGGCACTTACACTACGGTCGACGTCGCTGATAACGACTATGACACCGAATTTGAGGTAGAAGACTATCCAAATCCCGAGGTCGTCGGCAAGATGCTAATTGACGCCGGTATTACCCCTGTATTCGCTGTTACACCAGCCTACGTTTCTCACTATCAGGCACTGGTTGATAGCTGGGGAGTCGGCATAGTCACAGAGCTAAACTCCGACAGCTCCAACATTGCTGACGCGATCACCGGCGGTATTACTGACGCACCGATCAACCTTGAACTAGATGCCCTCGGTGACGACTACGGTTTCGTTTCCAGCGTCGAACCCCCTATGTACGAAGATGTAGAGCCTGGTAGCTATACCTTTAACGTCACTCTGGAAATTCCTGAAGACAGCGAAAGTTACTCTTCCGATTCATTGACACTGGAAGTCACCGGTTACGGTGAGGTCAATGTCGACGTTGCCATTGAGCAGATCGATATCACTGGCGACAGCACAGACGACACCCTAATCGGTGATGCAGGCCCGAACGCAATTTACGGCCTTGAAGGAGATGACACCCTGACCGGAACCGGCGGTACTGATCAACTCTACGGCGGCACCGGACATGACACTCTGACAGGTGGTAAGGGAGACGACCAACTCACTGGCGGTGAGGGTAACGACGTCTTTGTTTTTGCCACCGGCGATGGTCAGGACACCATCACAGACTTCAGCGCAGGAGATATGATCGACCTGCGCAGACTGGAAAGCGTTAGTAGCTTTACCGAAGTGCTGGCAGCCGCCACACAGGTAGATTCCGATACCATTCTGGACTTCGGTAATGGCGACAGCGTTACTCTGATTGGTGTCAACACAGACACCCTCTCAGAAGACTCTCTCATCTTATAGTCCCCTCTCCTGCGCCCCGGCCATAACGGGGCGGCAGGTTTTTTCTGCTTAAAGGAGAGTCAAGATGCTTTCTACAAAATCACAGCCAACTCCAGAGCTCCTCACCAGTACCTTTAAAAGCTGTCGTAGCGGCCTCAAGGCGGTGGCTTTTTTCAGCTTCTTCATAAACCTGCTGATGCTGGCCGCACCACTCTACATGTTGCAGGTTTTTGATCGGGTGCTGGGTAGCGGCAGCTCCGAGACCTTAGTATTCCTCACCCTGGCAACACTGATGGCCATTGCCACTCTGGCGGGCCTCGAGCTAGTGCGTAGCCGTATTATGCTAAGACTGGGCCTTTGGCTGGAGCAAACACTGACACCACAGGTATTTTCCAGCAGCATTCAACAGGCATCCGCCAGCCAGCAGGCACAGTCAGCTCAGGGATTACGCGATGTATCTATCATTCGTAATTTCCTCACCGGATCAGCAGTATTTCCGATTATGGATGCACCCTGGCTACCGCTGTTTCTCGGCTGCATCTATCTGCTACACCCAATGCTTGGAATTATTGCTACGGTCGGTGCACTGATATTGTTTGCCCTTGCTGTTATCAACGATATCGCGACCAAGGATGCCCTAAAAAGCTCTTCGAACGCTTCGATCACTGGTCTGAAGCAGGCTGAGTCAGCACTGAGGGGAGCAAACGTTGCACAAGCAATGGGGTTCAAAAACAACCTGGTGAATAACTGGCAGAAAAAAAATGACGAAGCACTGTCACATCTCGCCAACGCCAGCGAAACCTCCAGCCTGATAACTTCGTTTTCAAAATTCATCCGCCTGGCCGTACAGATAGCCATTATGGGCACTGGTGCCTGGCTGGTACTCGGCAATGAACTGACGGCTGGCGCAATGGTTGCGGCCTCAATCCTACTGGGCCGAGCACTCTCACCGGTTGATCAAGCTATGGGAGCCTGGAAAAACGCAATTGCAGCGAAAGGAGCTTACCAACGTCTTCGCGAGCTACTGACGACACCTGCCAAAACACAAGCCAAGGTCAACCTTCCAGACCCGCAAGGCAAAGTGTGTGTGGAAAATCTGGTCTTCGCCTATAGCAGAGACCTCCCGCCTACACTCAGAGGACTAAACATTGAGCTTGCAGCCGGAGAATCATTAGGCATTATCGGCCCCACAGCCTCTGGTAAGTCGACTCTGGCTGAACTGCTCGCAGGCAACCTGTTGCCCGAATCAGGGAACATTCGTTTCGACGGTGCAGATATCCACAGCCTCAGTGAATCTGACCGCAGCCGCTGTATCGGCTACCTTCCCCAAAACATCCAGCTATTCTCCGGCACAGTACGTGAGAACATCGCCTGCATGGGTGAGATCGATGACGAAGCAGTCGTAGCTGCTGCCCAGGCAGCAAATCTCCATGAGAATATTCTCGGCCTGCCACAAGGCTACGAAACTGAGATAGGTGAAGCTGGCGCAGTACTGGCAGGAGGCCAACGTCAGCGTCTTGCTATGGCCCGCGCGCTCTACGCCAATCCTAAACTGGTCATTCTGGATGAACCTAATGCCAGCCTCGACTTCTCCGGCGATGCCGCACTGATCACCACGCTGAAGTCACTGAAGCAAAACCTTACAACCAGCATTGTAGTTACCCATAGACCAAGCATATTGAAGCACGCGGATAAGATCCTTGTATTGTATCCGGGCGGCAAATACGAGTTCGGTAACCGCGAGATCATGTTTAACAAAGTACTCGCATCAAACGACACATCCAAGGGTAAATCTACACAGGAGAGAGCTCATGCCAACCTCCACTCAATCTAATGCCACTAGTAGCAGCAAGCCAAATATTAAACCTGCTATAGCTCTGGGCACAGGCGTCCTAACTTTGTTTCTCGGATCTTTTGTCGCTTGGTCGGTAACCGCTCCTCTGGACAGTGCAGCTATTGCACCCGGTGTTATCTCAGTTGAACACGGCAGGAAAACCGTCGCCCATCTCGAAGGCGGTATCGTCGGCAACCTGAATGTCAGGGAAGGTGACAAAGTTGAAGCAGGCCAGCCGCTGATCCAACTCGATAATGAGAACGCTCAGGCAACTTATCAGCTACTGCTTGACCGCCAGTCAGTGACGCTGGCGTTGCAGGCGCGACTGCTGGCCGAATACAACGGCATGACCGAAATCCTGTTCCCCTCAGCTTTGACCGAGGGCGATAGAGCGAACGCCAACGCAACGATCATGGCCAGCCAGCAAAACGTATTTGATACCCGACAAGATACCCTTGATACACGCAAAAAAATCCTGACGCAGCGTGTCACCCAGCTTCGATCCGAAATCGACGGCCTAATGGGCCAGCTGAACAGTGAGCGAAAGCAGCTTAGCCTGCTAAACGAAGAACTAAGGATGGTGAAGAAAACCTACCAGCAGAAGCTGGTTGATAAACCTCATCTGCTTCAGATTCAGCGCAAAGTTCACGAGTCCGCTGGTAAGATCAATCTGCATAAGTCACAAATCGCAAAAGCTAAGCAGAGCATCGGCGAAACAGAGCTAAGAATCATTGAGATAGATTCCACCCGCACCAATGAAATCGCGGAGGAGCTTCGGACTGTAGAAGCAGAGCTGCTAGATCTGAACAATCGACTACAGGCGGCCCAGGACGTTCATCAACGAGCAACTATTCGCGCGCCAATCAGCGGCACTGTGGTGGCCCTGAAAGTGCACACCCCAGGTGGCGTAATCCAACCAGGTGAACCATTACTGGACATAGTACCCGATGGCGAAAGCTTAGTTATCGAAGCCCGGGTCAATCCAAATGATATCGATGTAGTACAAAACGGCATGCACGCTCAGATGCGCTTGACCGCATTTAACCAACGCACAACGCCCCTTCACGAGGGCACAGTTGAGTCCGTATCAGCCGACCACTTAATTGATGAGAATACCAGTGAGAACTACTACCTCGCCCGCATTCGCCTAAACGAAGCCAGCCCACTGGAACTTAAGCCCGGCATGAAAGCTGAAGTGATGATAGTAACCGGCGAACGCACATTCATGGAGTATATGCTGGAACCATTAACCAACAGTTTTAACCGAGCGTTCCGCGAATCCTAAACGCAAAAAGCCCCGCTATACGGGGCTTTTTAAATCTTGCGACTACAAACCGATCAGCGAATTCTTAGAACGGGATATCGTCGTCGAAGTCATCAAAACCAGGTGCAGCCTGTGGTGCCGGCTGCTGAGCCGGAGCTGACTGCTGAGGCGCTTGCTGCGGTGCCTGCTGCTGATAATTCTGCTGAGGAGCTTGCTGAGGCGCCTGCTGCTGGAAGTTTTGCTGCGGAGCCTGCTGCTGGTAGTTCTGCTGTGGAGCAGCCTGATTGTAACCGCCGTTATCCATACCGCCGCCTGAACGACCGCCCATCATCTGCATTTCGCTAGCTACGATCTCAGTCGTGTAGCGATCCTGACCACTCTGATCCTGCCACTTACGTGTACGCAGAGAACCTTCTACATATACCTGCGAACCCTTACGCAGATATTCGCCTGCAATTTCAGCCAGACGATTGAAGAAAACCACGCGGTGCCATTCTGTACGTTCCTGCTGCTGACCAGTCTGCTTGTCTTTCCAGCTTTCACTGGTCGCAATAGTGATATTGGTGACAGCGTTGCCATTCGGCATGTAGCGGACTTCGGGATCACCGCCGAGGTTACCCACCAGAATAACTTTGTTAATACCTCGCGCCATCGTTTTCTCCAGCGAATGTTCGGTAAATTTAGCAAAAAGAATAATCCGCAGAGGATAACACAATGATCAGGTTTTGGCTGTGCGAAGAAGCCTTTATACTTGTCCTTTTTTGCAAGTAGCCGGATAGATCGATGGATAAGATTCTGGTCAGGGGCGCACGTACCCATAACCTGAAGAATATTGATGTTGAATTGCCCAGGGATAAGCTGATCGTTGTCACCGGACTGTCCGGCTCCGGCAAGTCATCCCTCGCATTTGACACCCTGTACGCCGAAGGCCAGCGCCGTTATGTAGAGTCTCTATCGACCTACGCTCGGCAGTTCCTGTCAATGATGGAGAAACCCGAAGTCGACCATATTGAAGGACTGTCTCCAGCGATTTCAATTGAGCAGAAGTCCACCTCTCATAACCCTCGCTCGACTGTAGGCACCATCACAGAGATCTACGACTACCTTCGCTTACTCTTCGCCCGGACTGGCGAACCGCGCTGCCCGGATCATGACCTGCCACTCGCGGCTCAAACGATCAGTCAGATGGTCGACCAGGTCCTGGAACTCGAAGAAGGCACCAAACTGATGCTGCTGGCACCTGTGGTTCAGGATCGCAAAGGTGAGCACTTACATACTATTAGCGAGCTAAAATCTCAGGGATTTGTCCGCGCCAGAATTGACGGTATTGTGGTCGATCTGGACAGCGCTCCAGAGCTCGATAAAAACAAGAAACACAATATCGAAGCTGTCGTAGACCGCTTTAAAGTCCGTGGTGACCTGCAGATTCGCTTGGCGGAATCATTTGAGACGGCGATCAATCTGACCGATGGAGTTGCGCGCATCGCTTATATGGATGGAGATCAGGAAGACCTGATCTTTTCCGCACGCTTTGCTTGTCCTACCTGTGGCCACTCTATCCAAGAACTCGAACCTCGGATGTTCTCGTTTAACAACCCACACGGCGCTTGTAGCAGCTGCGACGGGCTAGGCGTTAAACAATACTTCGACCAAACAAAAGTTGTGTCTGACGACAGCCTGACCCTTTCAGAAGGCGCCATTAGGGGCTGGGATCGTCGTAGTCTGTATTACTTCCAGCAGCTCAAGGCCGTCGCTGAACATTACGATTTCGATATAGATACGCCGTTCAAAGACCTCACCGCGAAACAGCAGAAAGCCGTACTATACGGAAGCGGTAAAGACAAAGTTGCCTTCAACTACCTCAATGACCGCGGCGATATCATCAGTAAACAACATCCATTTGAGGGTGTTATCAACAATCTTGAGCGTAGATATCGAGAAACCGAATCAGACATGGTTCGCGAAGAACTGAGTAAATACCTCAATATGCAGCCATGTCCATCCTGCCATGGTTCTCGTCTTCGTCGCGATGCTCGCCACGTATTTATAAACCAAACGACACTGCCAGACGTCGTGAAGCTACCGATCGGCAACTGCCTGAAATACTTTGGCGCACTTTCGTTGCCGGGCAAGCGCGGTGAAATTGCGGAAAAAATACTAAAAGAGATTCGCCAACGTTTAACCTTCCTAGTTAACGTGGGCCTGGACTATCTGACCCTTGATAGGGCAGCAGATACACTTTCCGGTGGTGAAGCCCAGCGTATCCGCCTCGCATCTCAGATCGGTGCAGGCCTGGTTGGCGTGATGTACATCCTAGATGAGCCCTCGATCGGGCTTCATCAACGTGATAATGACCGCCTCCTGAAAACACTGACCCATCTTCGTGACCTTGGCAATACGGTGATTGTTGTCGAGCACGACGAAGATGCAATACGCCTCGCTGACTACGTGCTGGATATAGGGCCTGGCGCAGGCGTACATGGCGGAGAGATCATCGCTCAGGGCACCCCGGAACAGGTTATGGCGAATGAGAACTCCATCACCGGTCAATACTTAAGCGGTAAGAAGGAGATTGCGGTTCCGCCTGAACGCCATAAGCCAGATAATGGCTGGCTAAAACTCAACGGAGCCAAAGGTAACAACCTGCAAGACGTGACTCTTGAGATCCCGGTAGGCCTACTCACCTGTATCACGGGAGTGTCGGGTTCCGGTAAATCTACCCTGATAAACGGCACCCTATACCCAATCGCTGCGACCGAACTTAACAACGCTACAACACTTCAGCCTGCCGCCTACGATTCCATCGAAGGACTTGATCAGTTTGATAAAGTAATAGATATCGACCAGAGCCCAATTGGGCGCACACCAAGATCCAATCCAGCCACATACACCGGCATCTTCACGCCGATTCGTGAGCTGTTTTCAGGCACCCAGGAAGCTCGATCTCGTGGATATAAACCCGGCCGGTTCTCGTTTAACGTCAAAGGCGGACGTTGCGAAGCATGTCAGGGCGATGGAGTCATAAAGGTAGAGATGCATTTCCTACCGGATATCTACGTACCTTGCGATGTATGTAAGGGTAAACGTTACAACCGTGAGACCCTCGAGATCAAATACAAGGGGCTCAATATCCACGAAGTACTGGATCAGACAGTAGAGGATGCACGGGAATTCTTTGATGCTATTCCGGCGCTCGCAAGACGCCTACAGACATTGATTGACGTCGGCCTCTCCTACATCCGATTGGGGCAGGCTGCTACCACCCTGTCTGGAGGTGAGGCACAACGCGTTAAACTTGCCAAAGAACTATCTAAACGAGATACCGGCAAGACGCTATACATACTCGACGAGCCAACGACAGGGTTACACTTTTACGATATCCAACAACTGCTAAACGTATTGAATCGTTTACGCGATCACGGGAATAGCATTGTCGTAATCGAGCACAACCTAGATGTTATAAAGACTGCAGACTGGATAGTCGATCTCGGCCCGGAAGGTGGGACAGGGGGCGGCACAATTGTTGCAACAGGGAGCCCGGAAGAAATATGTGAAGTTGAAGCATCACATACGGGACGCTTCCTCAAGCCAATGCTATAAAGGTCATTAAATTAAAAAGCTCCCACGAAGGGAGCTTTTTTTTGCCCAGAATATAGCAGCACAACACCAAATTCAGGCACAAAAAAACCCGGCCTAAGCCGGGTTTTGAGATCACTGTGGATTAATCCTCAGCTTCTTCAGCAACGCCAGAGTTAACCGGACGGTCAACCAGCTCAACGTATGCCATAGGAGCGTTATCACCAGGGCGGAAGCCGCACTTCATGATACGGATGTAACCACCTGGGCGGTTCGCGTAGCGAGGGCCCAGTTCATTAAACAGTTTACCTACAGCATCTTTGCTGCGGGTACGTGCAAACGCCAGACGGCGGTTTGCTACGGAGTCAGTCTTAGCCAGTGTGATCAGTGGCTCAGCATAGCGACGCAGTTCTTTAGCCTTAGGCAGAGTAGTTTTGATCAGCTCGTGCTCGACCAAAGATACTGCCATGTTCTTGAACATCGCTTTGCGGTGCGCACTGGTACGGTTAAGATGACGACCAGATTTACGATGACGCATTTTTAAGTCCTTACCAACTTAGTCAGTTTCGCTCGCTGCTCAGGAAGCGACTTTATCGTCGTTTCTCAGGCTAGCTGGCGGCCAGTTCTCGAGACGCATACCGAGTGATAGGCCTTTAGATGCCAGCACGTCCTTAATTTCGGTCAGCGACTTCTTGCCCAAGTTCGGTGTCTTCAGCAGCTCTACTTCGGTGCGCTGGATCAGGTCACCAATGTAGTAGATCTGTTCTGCTTTCAGACAGTTGGCGGAACGAACTGTCAGCTCCAGATCATCTACAGGGCGCAGCAGAACAGGATCAACCTCAGGTTCTGCAGGCTCTTCTTTAGCCTGATCAGCAGCATCTTCCAGGTCAACGAACACAGCCAGCTGATGCTGCAGGATAGTTGCAGCACGGCGAATGCATTCTTCAGGATCAATGGTACCGTTAGATTCGATATCAATGATCAGTTTGTCCAGGTCAGTACGCTGCTCAACACGTGCGCTCTCAACAACGTAAGAAACGCAACGCACAGGGCTATAAGTAGCATCCAGCTGCAGACGACCAATAGCACGAGTTTCGTCCTCGTCGCTAGTGCGAGCATCAGCTGGGACGTAACCGCGGCCGCGAGTCACTTTCAGCTGCATGTTCAGGCTAGCACCTTCGTTCAGGTGAGCGATGACATGATCCGGATTCGCCACTTCGACATCCTGGTTCAACTGGATGTCACCAGCTGTTACAGGACCCGGCTCAGACTTGCTCAGGGTCAGGGTTGCTTCGTCGCCGTTGTGCAGGGCAATAGCTACACCCTTGAGGTTCAGCAGGATTTCGATAACGTCTTCCTGCACACCCTCAACAGTGCTGTACTCATGCAGAACACCCTCGATCTCAACTTCGCTGACTGCACAGCCAGGCATAGAAGAGAGCAGGATTCGGCGCAGCGCGTTACCCAGTGTATGACCAAAACCCCGCTCCAGTGGCTCGAGAGTCACTTTAGCGCGAGTGTTGCTAATTTCCTGTACGTCAATGTGACGTGGACTTAGAAACTCGTTTACAGAACGCTGCATTAGCTCCACCAATATAGAGTTCAAGAATTACTTGGAGTAAAGCTCGACGATCAGGTGTTCATTGATGTCAGCAGACAGATCGGAACGTTCAGGCACAGCCTTGAAAGTACCTTCCAGTTTGCTTGCATCAACTTCAACCCACTCAACCGAAGCACGTGAACCAGCCAGTTCCAGTGCGTTTTTAATACGCAGATGGGTCTTAGCTTTTTCACGGATAGCTACAACATCACCTGCCTGTACCTGGTAGGAAGCTACGTTCACAACCTGGCCGTTAACAGTGATGTGGCGGTGAGATACGATCTGACGGGATTCTGCGCGAGTTGCGCCAAAGCCCATGCGATACACCACGTTATCCAGACGACCTTCCAGCAGCTGGAGCAGGTTTTCACCAGTAGCACCAGCGCGGCGAGCCGCTTCTTTATAGTAGTTGCGGAACTGACGTTCCAGAACGCCGTAAATACGACGAACTTTCTGCTTTTCGCGCAGCTGCAGACCGTAGTCAGACAGACGACCACGACGAGCGCCGTGTACGCCAGGAACAGTGTCAGCTTTACACTTACTGTCCAGGGCACGAACACCGCTCTTCAGGAACAAGTCTGTACCTTCACGGCGAGACAGCTTGCACTTAGGTCCAATATAACGGGCCATTTATACCGTCTCCAGTGTTATACGCGACGTTTCTTAGGAGGGCGACAACCGTTGTGTGGGATCGGAGTCACATCTGTGATGTTTGTGATTTTGTAACCACAAGCATTCAGTGCACGCACTGCAGACTCACGACCTGGTCCCGGGCCCTTAACGAAAACGTCCAAATTTTTCAGACCATACTCCAGAGCAGCTTGACCAGCGCGCTCTGATGCTACCTGGGCAGCGAACGGTGTGCTCTTACGGGAACCACGGAAGCCGGAGCCACCTGCAGTTGCCCAAGACAGCGCGTTACCCTGACGGTCTGTAATGGTGATAATTGTATTGTTGAAAGAAGCGTGGATGTGAGCGAACCCATCAGCAACTTGCTTCTTCACTTTTTTACGTGTGCGATTACCTGGCTTTGCCATATCGGAAATTCCTATCGCTTACCGTTATTTACGGATCGGCTTACGTGGGCCTTTGCGAGTGCGAGCGTTCGTTTTAGAACGCTGACCACGTACCGGCAAATTGCGGCGGTGGCGCAGACCACGGAAGCAGCCAAGATCCATGAGACGTTTAATGTTCATGGATACTTCACGGCGCAGATCGCCTTCTACAGTCAGCTTGGTAACTTCTCCACGAACGTTATCCAGCTGCTCTTCGCTCAGATCACCAATTTTGATGTCCTGTGCGATACCACAAGCATCACAAATCTGCTTAGCGGTAGTGCGGCCAACTCCGTAAATATACGTAAGAGAAATTACCGCATGCTTATTGTCAGGAATATTGACGCCAGCTATACGGGCCATTCAACTTTCTCCGTTTGGGGGTGCAGGGCTGTGACATCTCACAACGCATACTGCACCAATAATTCTTTTGCATCGTGGAAGGCGCGAAATAATACACGTTGATCAAAAATAAATCAAGTGTTCGCCCTTCCACTCTGTATGCCAGTGATTATTAACCCTGGCGCTGTGCGTGGCGTGGTTCTACTTTGCAAATAACGCGAACAGAACCATTGCGACGTACTACTTTACAGTTACGGCAAATCTTTTTAACAGATGCACGTACTTTCATAATCCACTCCCTTAGCAGTTAGCGCATGAATCCTGCGCCACCACCCTTGAGGTTAGATTTCTTCATCAGGGACTCGTACTGGTGAGACATCAGGTGGGATTGCACCTGAGCCATAAAGTCCATGACCACGACAACTACGATCAACAGTGAGGTACCGCCGAAGTAGAACGGAACATTTGCTGCTACAACCATGAACTGAGGCATCAGAGATACCGCAGTGATGTAGAGCGCTCCGAACAAGGTCAGACGGCCGAGCACATTGTCGATGTAACGGGCGGACTGTTCACCCGGACGAATACCCGGAATAAAGGCACCCGACTTCTTCAGGTTATCTGCTACTTCACGTGGATTAAACATAATCGCTGTGTAGAAGTAACAGAAAAAGATGATACAGACTGCAAACAGCAAGATATACAGTGGCTGACCAGGCCCTAGCGCAAGCGCTACGTCCTGAAGCCATTCCATACCTTCGCCCTGACCGAACCACTGACCTATAGAGGCAGGGAACAGCAGGATACTGGATGCAAAGATCGGCGGAATAACACCGGCCATATTAACTTTCAATGGCAGGTGGCTCGATTGCGCGGCAAATACGCGGCGACCCTGCTGACGTTTCGCATAATTGATTGTGATACGACGCTGACCACGCTCCATGAATACCACGAAGCCCACCGTCGCTACCGCAAGCACTGCGATTGCCAGCAGCGCAAACAGGTTAAGATCACCCTGTCGCGCCGCTTCAAAGGACTGACCGATCGCACCAGGCAGACCAGCCACAATACCAGCGAAGATCAGAATCGAAATACCGTTACCGATACCTCGCTCAGTCACCTGCTCGCCCAGCCACATCAGGAATACTGCACCAGCTACCAATGTTACAACTGCTACAAAGTAGAAGCTGACATCAGCACTGAAAGCAACACCCTGGTTCGCCAGACCTACCGCCATACCAAACGACTGAACAGTCGCAAGGATAACGGTGCCATAGCGGGTGTACTGATTGATTTTACGACGACCAGCCTCACCTTCTTTCTTCAACGCTTCCAACTGAGGGCTTACCACCGTCATCAGCTGCATAATAATAGATGCAGAGATATACGGCATGATGCCCAGAGCCAGAATACTCATGCGCTCCAGAGCACCTCCGGAGAACATGTTGAAGAGACTAAGGATAGTCCCCTGATTCTGATCGAACAAAGCGGCCAGACGATCTGGGTTAATACCTGGAACCGGGATATGAGCCCCGATACGGTAAACGATGATCGCCAGCAGCACGAAGCGCAAGCGAGCCCAAAGCTCACCCAAGCCGCTTTGCATACCTGCCGGTATTTGTCCTTGTTTAGCCATTTACGCCTCGACTTTACCGCCGGCAGCTTCGATTGCTGCCTGAGCACCTTTGGTCACCTTCAGACCAGAAACGGTTACCGCTTTGTTCAGTTCGCCAGACAGGATTACCTTAGCAACCTTGATTTCCTGACGAATGATGTCCGCTTCTTTCAGAGCGTCCAGAGTAACCACATCAGCGCTTACTTTAGCCAGCTCATTCAGACGGATTTCAGCCACAAAGCGCGCCTTGCGAGAAGTGAAACCGAATTTCGGCAGACGACGCTGCAACGGCATCTGACCGCCTTCGAAACCTGGTTTAACACTGCCGCCAGAGCGGGATTTCTGACCTTTGTGACCACGGCCACAAGTTTTACCCAGACCGGAGCCGATACCACGACCAACGCGCTTAGGCGCGTGCTTGGAACCTTCACCCGGTTGTAGAGTGTTCAGACGCATTTGACGAACTCCCCTTACTCGCCTTCTACATTAACCATGTAGTTGACTTTATTGATCATGCCACGGACAGATGGAGTATCTTCTACTTCAACTGTGTGACCGACGCGACGCAGACCCAGACCTTTAACGCACAGTTTGTGCTTAGGCAGAGTACCGATAGGGCTGCGAACCAATGTAACTTTAACAGTCTTAGCCATTATCGATTACCCCAGAATCTCGTCAACAGACTTGCCACGCTTAGCAGCAACATCTTCAGGCGCGCTCATCTGAGCCAGGCCATTGATAGTTGCGCGGACAACGTTAACCGGGTTAGTAGAGCCGTAGCATTTAGCCAGTACGTTGTGTACACCTGCCAGTTCGAGAACCGCACGCATAGCACCACCGGCGATAACACCAGTACCCTGAGATGCAGGCTGCATGTATACCTTAGAAGCACCGTGACGTGCTTTCACAGGGTACTGCAGAGTGTCACCGTTCAGATCAACGCGGATCATGTTACGACGAGCCTGCTCCATTGCTTTCTGGATCGCGACAGGTACTTCGCGCGCTTTACCGCGACCAAAACCTACACGACCGTTACCGTCACCAACTACAGTCAGAGCAGTGAAGCCGAAGATACGACCACCCTTAACTACTTTGGCAACGCGGTTGACTTGAACCAGCTTCTCTTGCAGGTCACCGTCTTTCTGTTCGTGATTTGCCATCATCGACCCCTTTAGAATTTCAGGCCGTTTTCACGGGCTGCATCTGCCAGCGCTTTTACGCGACCGTGGTATTTAAAACCAGAACGGTCAAAAGCGACATCGGTAACACCAGCTTCTTTAGCGCGTTCAGCGATCAGAGCACCTACTTTAGTAGCTGCATCGATATTGCTGGTAGCGCCGGAACGCAGGTCTTTTTCTACTGTAGAAGCAGCAGCCAGTACTTTGCTGCCGTCCGCAGAGATCACCTGAGCGTAGATGTGGCGTGGAGTGCGGTTTACGCACAGACGTACTGTTTCCAACTCACGCATTTTCAGGCGAGTACGACGAGCACGACGAATACGAGCTTGTTTTTTATCGTTCATAACCCTGCCTTACTTCTTCTTCGCTTCTTTACGGCGAACATATTCATCAGCGTAGCGAACACCTTTACCTTTATAAGGCTCTGGTGGACGGAAACCACGCACCTCAGCAGCTACCTGACCAACAGCCTGCTTATCGGCACCTTTGATGACGATAGTAGTCTGGTTAGGCATCTCAGCCTTAACACCTTCAGGCAACTCATAATCGATCGGATGAGAGAAGCCCAGAGTAAGGTTCAGAGTGTTGCCGCTTACAGCAGCACGGTAACCAACACCCTGCAGCAGCAGAGTTTTGGTGAAGCCAGTGCTTACGCCAACAACAAGGTTATCAACCAGGGAACGAGATGTGCCGGACAGCGCACGCGCAAGCTTGGAACCGTCACGGGCAGCGAAGGTAACACCACCTTCTTCCTGTACGATTTCAACACTTGGGTGAACATCCAGGCTCAACTGGCCGTTTGGACCTTTAGCCGTAACAGACTGACCGTCGATTTTCAGATCTACACCAGCTGGTACAACAACGGGTTTTTTAGCAACTCGAGACATTGTACAACCCCTTAGAATACTGTGCAGATCACTTCGCCACCAACACGGGCAGCGCGCGCAGCGCGATCAGTCATAACACCTTTACTGGTAGAGATCACAGCAACACCCAGACCGCCAGCTACTTTAGGCAGATCTTCAGCGCCTTTGTAGATACGCAGGCCAGGACGGCTTACTCGTTTGATCTCTTCAATAACCGGCTTACCTTCAAAGTATTTCAGTTCAACTGTCAGAACTGGCTTACCTTCACCTTCTACGGAGTAGTCAGTGATGTAGCCTTCGTCTTTCAGTACCTTTGCAACTGAAACTTTTACTTTGGAAGACGGCATGGATACGGCCTGCTTTTCTGCCATGTGGCCGTTGCGGATACGGGTAAACATATCCGCTAGAGTATCTTGCATGCTCATGCGTTTTACTTCCTCTTATGTGCAGTGCGATGCGGTAGCTCGTTAAAGCCCAGCCATCGCACTTACCAATTGACCAACTGGGATTACCAGCTAGCCTTCTTCAGACCCGGTACGTCACCGCGCATTGCTGCTTCACGCAGTTTGTTACGGCAGATGCCGAACTTGCGGTAAACAGCGTGCGGACGACCAGTCAGCTGACAACGACGCTGCTGGCGAACCGGGTTAGCATCACGCGGCAGTTTCTGCAGCGCGATCTGTGCTTCCCAGCGCTCATCTTCAGAAGATGCTGGGCTAGCAATGATAGCTTTAAGTGCAGCACGCTTCTCAGCGTACTTAGCAACTGTTTTAGCACGCTTAGCTTCGCGAGCCTTCATTGATTCCTTAGCCATGATATACCCCTATCACTTACGGAATGGGAAGTTCAGGGCAGCCAACAGAGCGCGACCCTCTTCGTTAGTACGAGCAGTGGTGGTTACAGTAATATCCAAACCACGCAGACGATCTACTTTGTCGTAGTCGATCTCTGGGAAGATGATCTGCTCTTTAACGCCCATGCTGTAGTTACCACGTCCGTCGAAGGACTTAGGGTTCAGGCCACGGAAGTCACGGATACGCGGGATAGAGATGTCAACCAGACGATCCAGGAATTCCCACATACGCTCGCCGCGCAGAGTAACTTTACAACCGATCGGCCAGCCTTCACGTACTTTAAAGCCCGCGATGGATTTACGAGCCAAAGTTACTACAGGCTTCTGACCAGCGATTGCAGTCATATCGTTGACAGCGTTTTCCAGCAGCTTCTTGTCGCCCAGCGCTTCACCAACACCCATGTTCAGGGTGATTTTAGTGATGCGTGGAACAGCCATTACGTTAGGGCTGTTCAGCTCATCTTTCAGCTGCTGCTTAACGGAATCGTTGTATAGCGCTTTTAATCTAGACATGTCATCAACTCCTCTTATCCGCCAATGATTTCGCCGGTGGACTTGAAGAAACGAGCCTTAGAACCGTCTTCAAGCTGTTTAAAGCCGACACGGTCGCCTTTACCAGTCTGCGGATTGAAGATAGCTACGTTGGAAACAGCCAGAGCCGCTTCTTTTTCAACGATACCGCCAGCCTGACCCAGCATTGGGTTTGGCTTGGTGTGCTTCTTCACCATGTTGATGCCAGAAACGATCACACGATCGTCTGCCAGGACACGCAGTACCTTACCGCGCTTACCTTTGTCTTTACCTGCGATTACGACGACTTCATCGTCGCGACGAATTTTACGCATTGTTTACCTCAATCCTCTCCTACTACCCTCTCATGCTCAAAAACGCCAACACCTTTCGGCGTTAGCGTTTTCACATAAACCAAGCTATTCGAAGCTTGATCTTTACAGCACTTCAGGCGCCAGGGAAATGATTTTCATGAACTTCTCAGAGCGAAGTTCACGCGTCACTGGGCCAAAGATACGTGTACCGATTGGTGCATCGTTAGCGTTCAACAGAACCGCTGAGTTTGTATCAAAGCGGATCAGAGAACCGTCTGGACGACGAACACCTTTACGGGTGCGTACTACTACGGCCTTAAGGACCTGACCTTTTTTCACCTTACCGCGAGGAATTGCTTCCTTAACGGTAACTTTGATGATGTCACCCACACGTGCATAACGACGGTGAGAGCCACCCAGGACCTTAATACACTGTACACGCTTAGCGCCGCTGTTATCCGCGACATCAAGCATAGATTCAGTTTGAATCATGGTCTTACTCCAAAAATGTTGTCCAAGTACCCGCCTTCAGCGGGCACTTTGGCAAACGGAGCAAAGGCGCAATATATTACACCTTTGCAGCGCGCTCTTCAATACGTACCAGAGCCCAAGTTTTAGTCTTGGAATATGGACGGGTTTCCGCGATGGTTACCACGTCGCCAGTCTGGCATTCGTTTTTCTCGTCGTGCGCGTGCAGCTTAGTAGAACGCTTGACAAACTTTCCGTAGATCGGATGTTTCTCTTTGCGCTCAACCAGTACTGTGATGGACTTGTCCATCTTGTTGCTGACAACTTTACCGGTCACAGTTCGAGTACGTTTTTCAGCGCTCATATTAGCCACCTACCTTTTCGTTCAGTACTGTCTTAACACGAGCAATGTCGCGACGAACCTGACCTAACAGGTGGTTCTGCGCCAGCTGACCAGTTGCACGCTGCATACGCAGGTTAAACTGGTCTTTCAGAAGACCCAGCAACTCCTGCTGCAGTTCTTCTACGGACTTATCACGCAGTTCGTTCGCTTTCATCACATCACCGTCCGCTTAACAATAGTTGTGGATACAGGCAATTTAGCAGCAGCAAGATTGAACGCTTCAGTTGCCAGATCTTCAGGAATACCGCCCATTTCGAACAGCACTTTACCTGGCTTGATCTGAGCTACCCAGTATTCAACGTTACCCTTACCTTTACCCATACGAACCTCAAGAGGCTTACCGGTAATTGGTTTGTCCGGGAAAACACGGATCCAGATTTTACCGCTACGTTTTACGTGACGAGTCATCGTACGACGTGCAGCTTCGATCTGACGTGCAGTGATGCGACCGCGACCAGTAGCTTTTAGAGCAATCTCACCGAAGCTCACTTTGCTACCACGCTGCGCCAGACCGCGGTTACGGCCTTTCATCACCTTACGGAATTTTAGTCGTTTAGGTTGCAGCATTGACGTCTACCTCACTTACCTTTCTTCTTAGGTGCATTCTTCTCGGCACGTACCTGTTCGATACCGCCCAGGATTTCACCTTTGAAGATCCAGACTTTAACGCCGATCACACCATAAGTAGTGTGAGCTTCGTAGGTAGCGTAATCGATATCAGCACGCAGTGTATGCAAAGGTACACGACCTTCACGGTACCACTCAGCACGTGCGATCTCGGCGCCGCCCAAACGGCCGCTTACCTGTATTTTGATACCTTTAGCGCCCAGACGCATTGCGTTCTGAACCGCACGCTTCATAGCGCGACGGAACATAACACGGCGTTCAAGCTGGTTAGCAACGCTCTGCGCTACCAGTTTGGCATCCAGTTCAGGCTTGCGTACTTCTTCGATGTTTACGTGAACAGGCACGCCCATCATCTCAGAAACAGCGTTACGCAGCTTCTCAACGTCTTCGCCTTTTTTACCAATCACGATACCCGGACGGGCAGTATGAATGGTGATTTTTGCATTCTGAGCCGGACGCTCGATATCGATACGGCTAACAGAAGCGTTTTTCAACTGCTTCTCCAGGTACTCACGCACCTGCAGATCGTTCAGCAGTTTTGCAGCGTACTCGCGCTTGTCGGCATACCATGTAGAGGTATGGTCTTTAACGACGCCAAGGCGAATACCGGTCGGATGTACTTTCTGACCCATTTTGAACTCTCCTAGCAGTCAGCTCTTAGTCTGCCACTTTTACAGTGATGTGGCAGGTACGCTTCAGGATGCGATCAGCACGACCCTTAGCGCGAGGCATAATGCGTTTCATAGTCATACCTTCGTCAACGAAGATAGTAGAAACGCGCAGATCATCAACATCAGCGCCTTCGTTATGCTCCGCATTTGCGATAGCAGACTCCAGAACTTTCTTAACGATCTCTGCACCCTTCTTAGGGCTGAACGCCAGGTAATTCAGAGCTTCGCCCACAGACTTACCGCGAATCTGATCTGCGACCAGTCGAGCCTTCTGGGCGGAGATGCGAGCGCCTTTTAGTTTAGCGGCAACTTCCATCATCAAACCCCCTTACTTCTTCTTGGCCTTTTTATCGGCCGCATGACCACGGTAAGTACGAGTTCCAGCGAACTCGCCCAATTTATGACCAACCATGTCCTCGGAGATGAAAACCGGGACGTGCTGGCGGCCATTGTGTACTGCGATAGTCAGACCTACAAAGTTAGGAAAGACAGTAGAGCGACGCGACCAAGTCTTAATCGGACGACGGTCGTTGTTCTCCAGCGCAGCTTCTACCTTTTTCAGCAGGTGAAGGTCGATAAAAGGACCTTTCTTCAGTGAACGTGGCACAGCTGTATCCTCTTACTTAGCGTTACGACGACGTACGATCAGCTTATCGGTACGCTTGTTCTTACGAGTCTTATGACCCTTAGTCGGAACACCCCAAGGTGAAACTGGGTGACGGCCACCGGAAGTACGGCCTTCACCACCACCATGCGGGTGATCTACCGGGTTCATAGCAACACCGCGAACGGTTGGGCGAACACCACGCCAGCGCTTAGCACCAGCTTTACCCAGCTGACGCAGGGAGTGTTCAGAGTTGCTTACTTCACCCAGAGTCGCACGACATTCGACCAGGACCTTACGCATTTCACCGGAACGCAGACGCAGAGTTGCATAAGCACCTTCGCGAGCTACCAGCTGTGCAGAAGTACCTGCAGAACGCGCCAGCTGAGCACCTTTACCAGGCTTCAGCTCGATGCAGTGGATTACAGAACCAACCGGGATGTTACGGATTGGCAAAGTGTTACCCACTTTGATGCCAGCAGCCTGACCAGACTCAAGCTTGTCACCTGCTTTAACACCTTTAGGCGCGATGATGTAACGACGCTCACCGTCAGCGTACGTCAGCAGAGCGATGTGCGCAGAACGGTTAGGATCGTATTCCAGACGCTCGATAGTCGCCGGGATACCATCTTTGTTACGACGGAAGTCGATCACACGATACTGCTGCTTGTGACCACCACCGATGTGACGAGTAGTGATGCGACCGTTGTGGTTACGACCACCTGACTTAGTCTTCTTCTCTACCAGCGCAGCGTGTGGCTTACCCTTGTGCAGATCAGAGTTTACGACTTTAACCAGATGACGACGTCCAGCAGAGGTCGGCTTAGTTTTAATCACTGCCATGATTCAAGCCCCCTTATTCGCCACCCAGGAAATCAATTTCAGAGCCGTCAGCCAGGCAAACGTATGCCTTGCGAACGTCACTGCGCTTGCCCATGCCACGGATAGTACGCTTAGTCTTACCCTTAACATTGACGATGTTGACGCCTTTAACTTTTACGTTAAACAGCTCTTCAACAGCAGCTTTGATTTCCGGTTTGGTAGCGTCTTTAGCTACGCGGAAAACTACCTGCTGAGAACCCTCAGCAACGATAGTAGCTTTTTCAGAGATGTGCGGACCTAACAGCACCTGATAGATACGTGCCTGATTCATGCCAGCGCCTCCTCGATCTTTTTCAGAGCCGGTACGGTAACCAGTACCTTCTCAAAGCCAACCAGGCTCACAGGATCGATTGCCGCTGTGTCACGAACGTCAACGTGAGGTACGTTACGCGCAGCCAGGTACAGGTTCTGCTCAACGTCATCAGCAACAACCAGAACGTTGTCCAGGGACAATTCGTTCAGCTTTGCAACGAACGCTTTGGTTTTCGGAGATTCGATTGCGAAATCTTCGACAACAACCAGACGCTCCTGACGAACCAATTCAGAAAGAATGCAACGCATCGCAGCGCGATACATCTTCTTGTTCACTTTCTGAGAGAAGTCACGTGGCTGTGCAGCAAAAGTCACACCACCAGTACGCCACAGCGGGCTGCGGATAGTACCGGCACGAGCGCGACCAGTGCCCTTCTGGCGCCATGGCTTAGCGCCACCACCAGAAACAGCAGAGCGGTTTTTCTGGGCTTTAGTGCCCTGACGACCACCGGCCAGGTATGCAGTAACAACCTGGTGAACCAGTGATTCGTTGAATTCTTTACCAAAAGCCAGGTCGGAAACTTCTACCGAACCGCTAGCTCCAGTCAGATTCAAGTTCATGTCATTCCCCCTTAGGCGCCAACTTTAACAGCTGGTTTAACGATTACGTCACCGCCAGTAGCACCCGGAACGGCACCTTTTACCAACAGCAGGTTACGTTCAGCATCTACGCGAACGACTTCCAGAGTCTGAACGGTTTTACGCTCAGCACCCATGTGACCTGCCATCTTCTTGCCTTTCCAGACACGACCAGGAGTCTGACACTGACCAATAGAACCCGGAGCACGGTGAGACAGAGAGTTACCGTGAGTCGCATCCTGAGTAGAGAAATTCCAACGCTTAACAGCGCCCTGGAAACCTTTACCTTTGGACTGACCAGTAACGTCAATCTTCTGACCTGCTTCGAAGCGCGCAACAGTCAGCTCGTCGCCAACGTTGACTTCTTCGTCACCAGACAGGCGGAACTCCCACAAACCGCGACCAGCTTCAACACCAGCCTTTGCAAAGTGACCTGCTTCCGGCTTGCTAACACGGTTAGCTTTGCGGGAACCTGTGGTCACCTGTACAGCTGAATAACCATCAGTTTCGATAGTTTTCACCTGTGCAACACGGTTCGGCTCGACCTCGATGACGGTGACTGGCACGGATACACCGTCTTCAGTGAAGACACGGGTCATACCCGCTTTACGTCCGATTACACCTACAGTCATGATTTTTTAACCTCTTGCCAGTTGTGTACGGGGCTGTTACCCACTACGGCTGTCCTTTCCAGGACATTCCACAAACAGCGCTTCATTAAATTTCTTTGTGCTGAATTAGCCTAAGCTGATCTGCACTTCTACACCCGCAGCCAGGTCCAGTTTCATCAGAGCGTCAACAGTTTTTTCTGTTGGCTCAACGATGTCCAGGACACGCTTGTGAGTACGGATTTCATATTGATCGCGAGCGTCTTTGTTGACGTGCGGAGAAACCAGTACTGTAAAACGTTCTTTGCGAGTCGGAAGTGGGATCGGACCACGCACCTGAGCACCAGTCCGCTTAGCAGTCTCAACGATCTCCTGAGCGGAAGAGTCAATCAGGCGATGATCAAAGGCCTTCAGACGAATACGAATTTTCTGATTCTGCATTTCGATCACACAATTATCAGTTTTTGAACCGGCCGAAGCCGACCTCCCCCCTACAAACAGGGGGACGCAAATTCTACTCACGCTTTTATCTCGCGTCAATAGAAAGCGACTATTTTTTAACCAACAAAAAAAGGCCCTCCCTAAGGAGAGCCTTTTTATAGAGAGTCAGCGATTAAGCGATGATTTTCGCTACAACGCCAGCACCTACTGTACGACCACCTTCACGGATAGCGAAGCGCAGGCCTTCTTCCATCGCGATTGGGTTGATCAGGGTAACAGACATCTGAACGTTGTCACCCGGCATTACCATCTCAACACCTTCTGGCAGCTCACAAGCACCAGTGATGTCAGTTGTACGGAAGTAGAACTGTGGACGGTAGCCTTTGAAGAATGGAGTGTGACGACCGCCTTCTTCTTTAGACAGTACGTATACTTCACCTTCGAACTGAGTGTGAGGAGTGATAGAACCTGGCTTAGCCAGTACCTGACCACGCTCAACTTCGTCACGCTTAGTACCACGCAGCAGCGCACCAATGTTCTCACCTGCACGACCTTCGTCCAGCAGCTTACGGAACATTTCTACACCAGTACAAGTAGTAGTAGTTGTCTCTTTAACACCAACGATTTCGATTTCGTCGCCAACGTTAACGATACCACGCTCTACACGGCCAGTTACTACAGTACCACGACCGGAGATAGAGAATACGTCCTCGATTGGCATCAGGAACGGCTGATCGATTGCACGCTCTGGTTCTGGGATGTAAGAATCCAGCGCTTCAACCAGGTTCTTAACAGCAGTAGTACCCAGTTCGTTAGCATCTTCGCCATTCAGTGCCATCAGTGCGGAACCAGCGATGATTGGAGTGTCATCACCTGGGAATTCGTAAGTGTCCAGCAGCTCACGGATTTCCATTTCAACCAGTTCCAGCATCTCAGCGTATTCTTCAGAATCAACGCCGCCACAGTCTTCAGCCAGCAGGTCAGCTTTGTTCAGGAATACTACGATGTAAGGTACACCTACCTGACGAGACAGCAGGATGTGCTCACGAGTCTGAGGCATAGGGCCGTCAGTCGCGCCACATACCAGGATCGCGCCGTCCATCTGAGCAGCACCAGTGATCATGTTTTTCACGTAGTCGGCGTGCCCTGGGCAGTCAACGTGCGCGTAGTGACGGATTGTAGAATCGTACTCAACGTGAGAAGTCGCGATTGTGATACCACGCTCACGCTCTTCCGGTGCGTTATCGATCTGGTCGAATGCTTTCATTTCGCCGCCGAATACTTCAGCACATACGCGAGTCAGAGCAGCAGTCAGAGTAGTTTTGCCGTGGTCAACGTGGCCGATTGTACCAACGTTAACGTGCGGCTTGGAGCGTTCAAATTGTTCTTTAGCCACGATAAATACCTCTTAAGAGAATATCTAAAATTTAGTTCTGTTTAATGACTGCATCTGCAACGCTGGTAGGCGCTTCAGCATAGTCAAAGAATTCCATAGAGTAAGTCGCACGACCCTGAGTCGCAGAGCGAAGATCGGTTGCGTAACCGAACATTTCACCCAGCGGTACCTGAGCGTTGATGACTTTACCGGAAGTGCTGTCTTCCATACCCTGAACAAGACCACGACGACGGTTCAGGTCACCCATCACGTCACCCATGTACTCTTCAGGAGTAACAACTTCAACCTTCATCATAGGCTCCAGCAGGCACGGGCTAGCTTCCTGTGCGTACTTCTTCAGAGCCTGAGATGCGGCGATTTTAAACGCCATCTCGTTGGAGTCAACTTCATGGAAAGAACCGTCGTACAGACGCGCCTTCAGGCCGATCAGCGGGTAGCCCGCGATTACGCCATTCTGCATCTGTTCAGCGATACCTTTCTCTACAGCCGGGATGTATTCCTTAGGAATTGCACCACCCACGATCTCGTTTACGAACTCCAGACCTTCATCATCAGATGGGCTGAATTCGATAACTACGTGACCGTACTGACCGCGACCACCAGACTGACGAGCAAACTTGTGGTTTGCTTCGATGGACTGACGGATCTTCTCACGGTATGCAACCTGAGGCTTACCGATATTCGCTTCAACCTTGAATTCACGCTTCATACGGTCGACAAGAATATCCAGGTGAAGCTCACCCATACCAGAGATGATTGTCTGGCCAGATTCCTGATCAGTTTCAACACGGAAAGATGGATCTTCCTGAGCCAGTTTACCCAGCGCGATACCCATCTTCTCCTGGTCAGCCTTAGACTTAGGCTCAACCGCTACAGAGATTACAGGCTCTGGGAATTCCATGCGCTCCAGAACGATTTTATCGTCCAGAGAACACAGAGTGTCACCGGTAGTAACATCTTTCATACCGATCAGAGCAGCGATGTCGCCTGCGCGAACTTCTTTGATCTCTTCACGGTTGTTAGAGTGCATCTGAACCATACGGCCGACACGCTCTTTCTTCTGCTTAACGGAGTTGTATACGCTGTCGCCTGAGCTCAGGACACCAGAGTAAACTCGTACGAAAGTCAGAGTACCAACGAATGGGTCAGTCGCGATCTTGAACGCCAGAGATGAGAACGGAGCGTTATCATCAGCTTCACGAGTTGCAACTGTTTCGTCAGCGTCGTCCAGAGTACCTTCGATCGCTTTAACGTCGATCGGAGAAGGCATGTATTCAATAACAGCATCCAGTACAGCCTGAACACCTTTGTTCTTGAATGCAGAACCAGCCATCATCAGAACGATATCGTTGTCCAGTGTGCGCTGACGCAGACCAGCCTTGATCTCTTCTTCAGACAGTTCGCCTTCTTCCAGGTATTTCTCCATCAGCTCTTCGCTGGCTTCTGCAGCAGCTTCAACAAGCTCTTCGCGCAGCTGGTCAGCTTTGTCCTGCAGATCAGCCGGAATATCTTCCAGCTCATAGGTCATACCCTGGTCAGCTTCGTTCCACATGATTGCTTTCATGCGGATCAGATCAACCACGCCTTTGAACTCATCTTCAGCGCCGATCGGGAAGTTCGCAGGTACTGCAGCAGCACCCAGACGATCTTTCAGCTGATCAACAACCATGAAGAAGTCCGCACCAGCACGGTCCATCTTGTTTACGAATACCATGCGAGGTACTTCGTACTTGTTAGCCTGACGCCATACAGTCTCGGTCTGAGGCTGAACACCAGAAGATGCACACAGTACAACTACAGCACCGTCAAGAACACGCAGGGAACGCTCAACTTCGATTGTGAAGTCAACGTGTCCCGGAGTATCGATGATGTTTACGCGGTGATCTTCGAACTGCTGGTTCATACCTTTCCAGAAACAGGTAGTCGCAGCGGAGGTGATAGTGATACCACGCTCCTGCTCCTGCTCCATCCAGTCCATGGTAGCCGCACCGTCGTGTACTTCACCGATCTTATGAGAAAGACCAGTGTAGAACAGGACACGTTCGGTGGTAGTGGTCTTACCGGCGTCTACGTGCGCACAGATACCGATGTTACGGTAACGTGCGATAGGAGTTTTACGAGCCACAACTCTATCCTCGGATAATTAGAAACGGTAGTGAGCGAACGCTTTGTTCGCTTCAGCCATGCGATGCACGTCTTCACGCTTCTTAACTGCCGCGCCGCGACCTTCAGTAGCGTCAATCAGCTCACCAGCCAGGCGCAGGGCCATAGATTTTTCGCCACGACGACGGGACGCATCTACCAGCCAGCGCATCGCCAGAGCCATACGACGGCTTGGACGAACTTCGCAAGGTACCTGGTAGGTAGCACCACCTACACGGCGGGATTTTACTTCAACGGTCGGCTGGATAGATTCCAGAGCCTGCTCGAAGATTTCGAGTGGATCCTGGCCAGAACGCTCCTGAACTTTGTCCAGAGCACCGTACACGATTTTCTCAGCAACAGATTTCTTACCGCTGATCATTACGTGGTTGATAAATTTAGCCAGAATAATGTTACCGAATTTTGGATCCGGCAGAATTTCACGCTTTGCAGCAACGCGTCTTCTAGGCATTGATAAGCCCTCAATAAAAAAGGTCTTCAGGTTATTCAGGATATCCACATACTGCAGAACACCTGACCTTACTCTTACCGTGTCCGGTCTAGCTCAAGTTGCGAAAATCAGCAAATGCAAATTTTTGCGACGGGAGCCTCGCCGTTAACGACGATTAAGACTTAGGACGTTTGGTACCGTACTTAGAACGACCCTGTTTACGGTCATTTACGCCTGCGCAGTCCAGAGAACCACGAACAGTGTGATAACGAACACCTGGCAAGTCTTTTACACGACCGCCACGAATCAGTACCACAGAGTGTTCCTGCAGGTTATGACCTTCACCACCGATGTAGGAAGTCACTTCGAAACCATTAGTCAAACGTACACGGCATACTTTACGCAGTGCAGAGTTTGGTTTCTTAGGGGTGGTGGTGTAAACACGGGTGCATACGCCACGACGCTGAGGACAAGCCTGCAATGCAGGTACATCACTTTTGTCCGCTTTGCGCTTACGTGGCTTACGGACCAACTGGTTAATTGTTGCCATTTAAGCCAACTCCACGTTGTTTTTAATTAACACCATACAAAAAAACTGGATTTTACAATCCAGTCCCAAAGGGGGCCGAATTTTAATCAATTCTGACCCCCGCCGTCAATTATTGACCAAATTTTATTCAGTGTCAGAAATCGAAGCGTTCAACGCTTCAGTCAGCGCCTGCTGAACTTCTTCTGCACTTACAGTTGGTGCTGCTTCGGAATCCACACGCTTACGCTTGCGCTCGCTGTGGTATGCCAGACCAGTACCAGCCGGAATCAATCGGCCAACAACTACGTTTTCTTTCAGACCACGCAGGGTATCCTGCTTGCCTGTTACCGCACCTTCAGTCAGGACACGCGTTGTCTCCTGGAAGGAAGCCGCAGAGATGAACGACTCGGTTGCCAGGGATGCTTTAGTGATACCCAGCAGTACACGCTCAAACTTAGCCGGGAACTTACCTTCCGCTTCCAGCTTCTCGTTTGCAGCGACTACCGCCTGGTATTCAACCTGCTCGCCCTGGATGAACTCGCTGTCGCCGGACTCTAGAATCTCAACTTTACGCAACATCTGACGTACGATGACTTCGATGTGCTTGTCGTTGATGATTACGCCCTGCAGACGGTATACGTCCTGAATCTCAGAAACGATATATTTCGCCAGTTCACTTACACCCAGTACACGAAGGATATCGTGCGGGTTAGAAGGACCATCGGAGATAACCTCACCCTTCTCAACCTGCTCACCTTCAAATACGTTCAGGTTACGCCATTTCTGGATCATGATTTCCATCGGATCACTATCCGACGGCGTAATCACCAGACGACGCTTACCTTTTGTCTCCTTACCGAAGGAGATCAGACCAGAAGTTTCCGCCAGTACTGCAGACTCTTTAGGCTTACGCGCTTCGAACAAGTCAGCAACACGCGGCAGACCACCGGTGATATCCTTGTTCACAGAGCCTTCCTGCGGAATACGCGCCAGTACGTCACCAACACCTACTTCAGAACCATCAGCGATATTAATAATCGCCTTAGCTGGCAGCAGGTACTGTGCCGGCGTATCGGTACCCGGATGCAGCACGTCATTGCCATTCGCATCCAGCAGCTTGATCATCGGACGGATATCCTTGCCAGCGGCAGGACGATCCTTACCATCAAGGATTTCGATGGTAGACAGACCAGTCAGGTCATCTGTCTGGCGCTTAACGGTAATACCGTCTTCCATGCCAACAAATTCAACCTTACCGCCCACCTCAGTGATGATTGGGTGGGTATGTGGATCCCAGTTAGCGACCACATCACCAGCTGCTACAGAGGAACCATCGTTAACCTTAATCACGGAGCCGTATGGCAGCTTATAACGCTCACGCTCACGACCGTGTTCATCTGTTACGCCCAGCTCGCCAGAACGGGAGGTAGCAACCAGGTTGCCGTCTGCGCGCTCTACAAACTTAAGGTTATGCAAACGGATCTCACCGCCATTCTTAACCTGGATATTATCGACAGCAGCTGCTCGGGATGCCGCACCACCGATGTGGAAGGTACGCATGGTCAACTGTGTACCCGGCTCACCGATGGACTGAGCAGCGATAACACCTACTGCCTCACCGCGGTTAACCAAGTGACCACGACCAAGGTCACGACCGTAACAGCTAGAACAGATACCGAATTCGGACTGACAAAGGATTGCAGTACGAACCTTAACTTCGTCGATAGAAGAGTATTTCTCTTCATTTTCCAGACGATGAACCCAAGCTTCGTCGATCAGCGTACCACGAGCGATTAGTACTTCTTCACCCGCTGGATCCAGCACGTCTTCAGCAACGACACGACCCAGGATACGCTCACCCAGACCAACTACTACGTCACCGCCTTCGATCAGCGGCTGCATCAGCATACCGCCTTCAACGCCACAGTCGTCTTCAGTGATTACAACATCCTGAGCAACATCAACCAGACGACGAGTCAGGTAACCGGAGTTAGCTGTTTTCAGTGCGGTATCCGCCAGACCTTTACGAGCACCGTGGGTCGAGATGAAGTACTGGAGTACGTTCAGACCTTCACGGAAGTTCGCTGTGATTGGCGTCTCGATGATGGAGCCATCCGGCTTCGCCATCAGACCACGCATACCTGCCAGCTGACGAATCTGTGCGGCACTACCACGCGCACCGGAGTCGGCCATCATGTATACAGAGTTGAAAGATTCCTGCTCAACCTCGTTACCTTCACGGTCAATAACCGTGTCAGTTTTCAGGTTGTCCATCATCTTCTTAGCCAGCAATTCGTTGGCACGAGACCAGATATCGATAACCTTGTTGTACTTCTCGCCTTGAGTTACCAGACCGTCGGAGAACTGACGCTCGATATCTTTTACTTCGTTGTCAGACTCGGTGATGATCGCAACTTTCTCATCTGGGATAACGAAGTCGTTTACACCGATAGAAGCACCGGACAAGGTCGCCTGACGGAAGCCCATATACATCAACTGGTCAGCGAAGATAACTGTATCTTTCAAGCCGCAACGACGGTAAGCCTCATTCAGCAGCGAGGAGATAGCCTTCTTCTTCATCGCACGGTTAACCAGCTCAAACGGCAGACCTTTTGGCACGATGGAGAACAGGATCGCACGACCGGCTGTAGTTTCTTTCAGCTCAGTCCTGGTAACAGTGTCACCTTCAATATCGTTGATTGTCTCTGATACACGCACTTTGATTCGCGCCTGAAGTTCCAGCTGACCAGCACCATGTGCACGCAGAACTTCTTCAGTATCAGAGAACACCATACCTTCGCCTTTCGCGTTGATACGGTCACGAGTCATGTAGTACAGACCCAGTACAACGTCCTGAGAAGGTACGATGATTGGCTCACCGTTCGCAGGGGACAGGATGTTGTTGGTAGACATCATCAGCGCACGCGCTTCCAGCTGGGCTTCCAGCGTCAGCGGTACGTGAACAGCCATCTGGTCACCATCGAAGTCAGCGTTGTATGCCGCACACACCAGCGGGTGCAGCTGGATCGCTTTACCTTCGATCAGTACAGGTTCAAATGCCTGGATACCCAGACGGTGCAGTGTTGGTGCACGGTTAAGCAGTACCGGGTGCTCACGGATAACCTCATCAAGGATATCCCAAACCATCGGCTCTTCACGCTCAACCATCTTCTTCGCAGCCTTGATGGTAGTCGCCTGACCACGCAGCTCCAGCTTAGAGAAGATAAACGGTTTAAACAGCTCCAGTGCCATCTTCTTAGGCAGACCACACTGGTGCAGACGCAGGTATGGACCTACTACGATTACGGAACGACCGGAGTAGTCAACACGCTTACCAAGCAAGTTCTGACGGAAACGACCCTGTTTACCCTTAATCATGTCAGCCAGGGATTTCAGTGGACGCTTGTTAGAACCGGTAATTGCACGACCGCGACGACCGTTATCCAGCAGCGCATCGACAGATTCCTGCAGCATACGCTTCTCGTTGCGTACGATGATATCCGGAGCACTCAGGTCCAGCAGACGCTTCAGACGGTTGTTACGGTTGATTACACGACGGTACAGATCGTTCAGATCAGATGTCGCAAAACGACCACCATCCAGAGGAACCAGAGGACGCAGATCAGGCGGCAGTACTGGCAGCACGCTCATGATCATCCACTCTGGGTTATTACCAGACTTGTAGAAGCTTTCGCACAGTTTCAGACGCTTAGACAGCTTCTTCAACTTAGTTTCAGAATTAGTCTGCGGAATGATTTCGCGCATCTCCTGGATCTCTTCTTCCAGGTCCATAGACGCCAGCAGTTCTTTAACCGCTTCAGCACCCATGCGTGCGTCGAAGTCATCACCGAACTCTTCCAGTGCTTCGAAGTACTGCTCATCGTTCAGCAACTGGCCGCGTTCCAGAGTAGTCATACCCGGATCGATAACAACAAACGATTCGAAGTACAGTACACGCTCGATATCACGCAGCGTCATATCCAGCATCAAACCGATACGGGATGGCAGAGACTTCAGGAACCAGATGTGAGCAACTGGGCTCGCCAGTTCGATATGACCCATACGGTCACGACGAACTTTAGTCAGGGTAACTTCTACGCCACACTTCTCACAGATGACACCACGGTGTTTCATGCGCTTGTACTTACCGCACAGACACTCGTAGTCTTTCACCGGACCAAAGATCTTGGCACAGAACAGACCGTCACGCTCTGGCTTGAACGTACGGTAGTTAATAGTTTCAGGCTTTTTAACCTCACCGAAAGACCAGGAACGGATCATTTCCGGTGAAGCCAGGGAGATGCGAATAGCGTCAAACTCTTCGGACTGGCCCTGGCTTTTCAGCAGATTCAGCAAATCTTTCATTATCAGTCGCTCCTAACGGAGTTCTGGCCGGAGCCCTGAGGCTCCGACACTAGTGATTCGGTAAGACCTTATTCGCTCTCAAGCTCCATATCGATGCCGAGCGAGCGAATCTCCTTGATCAGAACGTTAAAGGACTCAGGCATGCCCGGCTCCATGTGATGATCGCCATCCACGATGTTCTTATACATCTTGGTACGACCGTTCACATCATCGGACTTCACTGTCAGCATCTCCTGCAGCGTGTAAGCCGCGCCGTATGCTTCAAGTGCCCATACCTCCATCTCACCGAAACGCTGACCACCGAACTGCGCCTTACCACCCAGCGGCTGCTGGGTAACCAGGCTGTAAGAGCCGGTAGAACGCGCGTGCATTTTGTCGTCTACCAAGTGGTTCAGCTTCAGCATGTACATGTAACCAACGGTTACCGGACGGTCGAACTTGTCACCGGTGCGACCATCATAAAGTGTGCACTGACCGCTCTCGTCGAGACCTGCAAGACGCAACAGCGACTTAATCTCAACTTCTTTAGCACCGTCAAATGCAGGTGTAGCCAGCGGTACACCGCCGGTCAGGTTCTGCGCCAGTTCAAGCAGCTCATCGTCATTGAAACCATCCAGGTCTTCTACGCGACAAGCAGTACCTGCACCATGATCACCGTTGTAAACCTCATCGAGGAAACCACGGATCTCAGTCACAGCCTTACTACGCTCCTGATCCAGCATCGTATTAATACGACGACCCAGACCTTTAGCCGCTGCACCCAGGTGAGTTTCCAGAATCTGACCTACGTTCATACGAGACGGTACACCCAGTGGGTTTAGCACGATATCAACCGGCTCACCGTTATCGTCGTAAGGCATATCTTCGACTGGCATGATTACAGAGATAACACCCTTGTTACCGTGACGACCTGCCATCTTGTCACCAGGCTGTACGCGACGCTTAGTAGCTACGTAAACCTTAACAATCTTCAGCACGCCCGGCGCCAGGTCATCACCTGTCTGCAACTTGCGTTTCTTGTCTTCGAATTTAGCGTCAAGTTCAGCACGACGCTCTTCCAGCTGCTTCTGAGCCTGTTCCAGCATATCTGTAACATTCTCGTCAGCGACACGGATCTTGAACCAGTCAGCTTTCTTCAGCTCAGCCAGGAATTCAGCGGAGATCGCTTCACCCTTGCTCAGACCAGCACCGCCTTCTGCAGACAGACCTACCAGAACTTTTTCCAGACGCTCGAAGGTAGCCTGTTCAACGATGCGGAATTCATCGTTAAGGTCCTTACGGATGGCATCCAGCTCGGATTTCTCGATAGACAGAGCACGTTCGTCTTTAGCTACGCCGTCACGGGTAAATACCTGTACGTCGATAACTTTACCAACGGTACCTGTCTTCACACGCAGGGAAGTATCTTTAACGTCAGATGCTTTCTCACCGAAGATCGCACGCAGCAGTTTCTCTTCTGGAGTCAGCTGAGTTTCACCCTTAGGCGTCACTTTACCAACCAGAATATCGCCAGGACCTACTTCAGCACCGATGTGAACGATACCGGTCTCATCCAGCTTCGCCAGCGCAGACTCACCAACGTTAGGAATATCAGAAGTAATCTCTTCTGGCCCCAACTTAGTATCACGCGCCACACAGGTCAGCTCCTGAATGTGGATAGTGGTGAAGCGATCTTCCTGTACAACACGCTCGGAAATGAGGATGGAATCCTCAAAGTTGTAACCATTCCAAGGCATGAATGCGATACGCATGTTCTGACCCAGCGCCAGCTCACCCTTATCTACGGATGGGCCGTCAGCCATAACATCGCCGCGCTTAACAGTATCGCCCGGACGTACGATTGAACGCTGGTTAATACAAGTGTTCTGGTTAGAACGCACGTATTTAGTCAGGTTGTAGATATCAACACCAGCATCGCCAGCACTGATCTCATCATCGCTTGCCTTAACAACGATACGGGATGCGTCTACGGACTCAACGATACCGCCGCGTTTAGCAACGACACATACACCGGAGTCCTGAGCAACATTGCGCTCCATACCAGTACCAACAACCGGCTTATCGGCGCGCAGTGTAGGTACTGCCTGACGCTGCATGTTCGACCCCATCAATGCACGGTTCGCGTCATCGTGCTCGAGGAATGGGATCAGGGATGCTGCTACAGATACAACCTGACGCGGAGATACATCCATGTACTGGACTTTCTCCGGAGCCATTACGGTAAATTCGTTCAGGTGACGAACGTTTACCAGCTCATCGGTCAGCTTCTGGTCTGCATCAATAGTCGCAGACGCCTGTGCGATGATGTACTTGTTCTCTTCAATAGCAGAGAGGTACTCAATCTCGTCAGTAACAACAGCATCAACAACTTTACGGTAAGGAGTTTCCAGGAAACCGTAGTCGTTAGTGCGCGCGTAAACAGCCAGCGAGTTGATCAGACCGATGTTTGGTCCTTCAGGCGTTTCGATAGGACAAACGCGACCATAGTGAGTCGGGTGAACGTCTCGAACCTCAAAGCCTGCACGCTCACGTGTCAGACCACCCGGACCAAGCGCAGAAACACGACGCTTGTGGGTAACTTCTGACAGCGGGTTGTTCTGATCCATAAACTGGGACAACTGGGAAGAGCCAAAGAACTCTTTCACAGCAGCAGCAACCGGCTTCGCGTTGATCAGATCCTGAGGCATCAGGTTATCGGACTCAGCCATGCTCAGGCGCTCACGCACCGCACGCTCAACACGTACCAGACCCACGCGGAACTGGTTTTCAGCCATTTCACCAACAGAACGGATACGACGGTTACCCAGGTGATCGATATCATCAACGGTGCCTTTACCGTTACGGATATCGATCAGGGTTTTCATCACTTCCAGAATATCGTCTTTGTCCAGAACGCCAGAACCGGTCACAGCTTTGCGACCCAGGCGGCGATTGAACTTCATACGACCTACACCAGACAGGTCGTAACGCTCTTCAGAGAAGAACAGATTTTCAAACAGCGCTTCAGCAGATTCTTTCGTCGGCGGCTCACCAGGGCGCATCATACGATAGATTTCTACCAGTGCTTCCAGCTGATTGTTGGTCGGGTCGATACGCAGGGTATCAGACACGAAAGAACCACAATCCAGCTCATTAGTGTACAGCGTGTCGAATGCTTCAATGCCAGCAGTACGCATCTTCTCGACCAGTTCTTCGGTCACTTCAGCGTTACAGCCGCAGATCAGCTCTCCGGTAGTAGGATCTACCAGATCACTCGAAATCGCCTTACCAGCCAGGTACTCTAGCGGCACTTCCAGACGATCCATGCCAGCCTTTTCCATCTGACGGATATGGCGAGGAGTAATACGGCGACCCGCTTCAACAACAACGTTACCTTCACCATCTTTAACTTCGAAAGACAGTGTCTCGCCACGCAGGCGATCTGGTACCAGCTCCATCGCTACAGAATCTGTAGACAGGTGCCAAGAAGTTGTGTCGAAGAAAGTTTCCAGAATTTCTTCTGCCTGATAACCCAATGCACGAAGCAGGATTGTTGAAGGCAGCTTACGACGACGGTCGATACGTACAAACAGGTTGTCCTTAGGATCGAATTCGAAGTCCAACCAGGAACCACGGTAAGGAATGATGCGTGCAGAGTACAGCAGCTTACCGGATGAGTGCGTTTTACCTTTATCGTGATCAAAGAACACACCAGGTGAACGATGCAACTGAGAAACGATAACACGCTCAGTACCATTCACCACAAAAGTACCGTTGTCAGTCATCAACGGCATTTCACCCATGTAAACTTCTTGCTCTTTGATGTCCTTAACCGCTTTATTGCTTGATTCGCGATCGTAGATCACCAGGCGCACTTTCACTCGCAGCGGCGCTGCGTAAGTGATGCCGCGCATCTGGCACTCTTTAACATCAAAAACCGGCTCGCCGAGACGATAACCTACATATTCCAGAGAAGCATTGCCGGAATAGGAAACAATTGGAAACACAGAGCTGAACGCCGCATGCAGACCTTCGTCTTTGCGCGCTCCTGGCTCCGCACCGACTTGCAGAAAACGTCGGTAGGAATCTAGCTGGATTGCCAGCAGATAAGGCACATCCATGACTTGCGGTAGTTTACCGAAGTCCTTACGGATGCGTTTCTTCTCAGTATATGAATAAGCCATCAGTATTCCCCAGCATGTGCACTTTTTAAGTCAGGCAGCGAGATTTGCTGTTTTCCCGACTGTGTCACCGCTATTTATTTGCTGTCTACAAATAACGGAAAAAGGCCGGTGGCAATTTGCCACCAGCCATGTGCGTCCGAACGACTAAACAGTCGTTCTGAAAGCATAAACGCGATTACTTGATTTCAACAGCCGCGCCAGCTTCTTCCAGAGCTTTCTTCAGCTCTTCAGCTTCTTCTTTGCTTACGCCTTCTTTAACAGTCGCTGGAGCGCCGTCAACCATACCTTTCGCTTCTTTCAGACCCAGGCCAGTTGCGCCACGTACTGCTTTGATGACGTTAACTTTCTTATCGCCAGCAGCAGTCAGTACTACGTCAAATTCAGTCTGTTCTTCAGCAGCAGCACCAGCGTCGCCGCCAGCAGCGCCAGCTACTACAGCAGCAGCTGCAGTAACGCCGAATTTTTCTTCCATTGCTTCGATCAGAGCAACAACGTCCTTAACAGACATTTCAGCAATTGCGTTGAGGATATCTTCGTTAGTCAGAGACATGATCTATTTCCTAGTTAAAGGTGAGCCACAGGCTCAAATAATCTATTCAAAAAACAGTTGCGTAAAAACTTACGCAGCCTGCTCTTCTTTCTGGTCGCGGATAGCTGCGATAGTACGGCACAGCTTGCCAGCGGCTGCTTCTTTCATGACGCTCATCAGCTTAGCGATAGCTTCGTCGTATGTTGGCAGGCTTGCCAGCATAGCAACGTCAACTACTTCGCCTTCAAATGCTGCAGCTTTCAGCTCAAAGCTGTCGTTGCCTTTTGCAAAGTCTTTCAGAACACGAGCGCCAGCGCCTGGGTGTTCAGTAGAGAATGCAATGATAGAAGGACCAACGAAAGTGTCTTTCAGACACTCGTATTCAGTACCTTCTACAGCACGACGAGCGAGCGTGTTACGAACGACTTTCAACCAAACGCCGTTCTCACGCGCTTCTTTACGCAGAGTAGTCATATCCCCAACGGTCACACCGCGAGAATCTGCAACAACTGCGGAAACAGCGCCTTTAGCAGCTTCCTGGACTTCAGCGACGATCGCTTTCTTGTCTTCGAGTCCTAATGCCACGATTTACTCCTGGATAATTAGTCTTACGACTGTTTACCAACCCCCCTTTCGGGGTTTCGAGTACGGTGGTCTGATTCTTTTGAATCGCACCGTCTGCGCAGGCCAGTTTATCTATTAAGGTGCACAACTACCGAGGTAGCTAGCACCACCTGCGGTCTTTGACGGCCTTCATCTCTTCTGTCTAACAGCAGGTCAGAAGACCCTCAAAAAACCATAAGTTATTGATTAAACGTCCAGAGAGGACTGATCAATAACCAGACCCGGGCCCATAGTAGTGGACAGGGTCACTTTCTTCAGGAACACACCTTTAGCAGAAGCTGGCTTCAGCTTCTTCAGGTCTGCCAGCAGAGCTTCAATGTTCTGACGGATAGCCGCAGCTTCGAAACCTACTTTACCAACACCAGCGTGGATGATGCCGTTCTTGTCAGTACGGAAACGTACCTGACCCGCTTTCGCGTTATTTACAGCAGTCTCAACGTCTGGAGTAACAGTACCAACCTTAGGGTTTGGCATCAGGCCACGTGGACCCAGAATCTGACCCAACTGACCAACAACACGCATTGCGTCTGGAGTAGCGATAACTACGCCGAAGTCCAGGTCGCCGCCTTTGATCTGTTCAGCAAGATCTTCGAAACCAACAACGTCTGCGCCAGCTGCTTTTGCTTTTTCAGCGTTTTCGCCCTGAGCAAATACAGCTACACGTACGTCTTTACCAGTACCGTTTGGCAGTACAGTAGAGCCACGAACAACCTGGTCGGATTTACGAGGATCCACACCCAGGTTCACAGAAACATCTACAGACTCTTTAAACTTAACAGTAGACAGTTCAGCCAGCAGAGCCGCCGCATCTTCGATTGCGTACTGCTTGCCTGGTTCTACTTTTTCATTGATCGCCTTCTGGCGCTTAGTCAGCTTAGCCATTACTCCTGACCCTCCACAACCAGACCCATTGCACGTGCGCTACCAGCGATTGTGCGTACAGCTGCTTCCATGTCAGCAGCAGTCAGGTCAGCAGCCTTAGTAGTAGCAATCTCTTCCAACTGAGCAACGGTAACAGTACCGACTTTCTCAGTGTTTGGACGACCGGAACCACTCTTGATACCAGCAGCCTTCTTCAGCAGGAAGGATGCAGGTGGAGTTTTAGTTTCAAAAGTAAAGCTGCGATCAGCGTATACAGTGATAACAACAGGGATCGGCATGCCGTTCTCGTACTGCTGAGTAGCAGCATTGAACGCTTTACAGAATTCCATGATGTTTACACCGTGCTGACCCAGAGCAGGACCTACCGGTGGACTTGGGTTAGCCTGACCAGCGGCAACCTGCAGCTTGATGTAAGCTTCGATTTTCTTAGCCATTATTGACTCCTAAGTGGGTAATCGCCTCTCGGCTACCCGTGCTTTACATACAGAAACCCCGAGCCTGAAAGACTCGAGGTTCCAGAATTCCTTTCCCGGCTGAATCAGGCTTTTTCGACCTGAGTAAACTCCAGCTCAACCGGCGTAGAACGACCAAAGATCAATACCGCGACCTTCAGGCGACTCTTCTCGTAATCAACCTCTTCAACAACACCGTTGAAGTCAGCAAATGGACCATCAATAACACGAACCATTTCACCTGGCTCGTAGACAGTCTTAGGACGCGGCTTCTCAGCACCCGCCTCTACGCGACTCAAAATCTCAGCCGCCTCTTTATCTGTAATCGGCGCAGGCTTATCAGCCGTACCACCAATAAAGCCCATCACGCGAGGAGTATCTTTGACCAGATGCCAGCTATCGTCTGCCATCTCCATCTGCACCAAAACATAGCCCGGGTAAAACTTACGCTCAGACTTACGCTTCTTACCTTCGCGGATCTCTACAACTTCTTCAGTCGGAACCAGAACATCGCCGAAGCTGTCCTGCATACCGTGCAACTCAATACGCTCTTTCAGCGTGTTCATCACACGCTTCTCGTATCCAGAGTACGCATGCACAACATACCAACGCATCGCCATGCCTATGCTCCCTTAACCAATTACGCTCGAAACGCCCCAACCCAACAATGAGTCAAGACCCCACAAGAACAGACCAATCAGCAAAACCGCTACAACAACCATCGCAGTGGTCTGCAACGTCTCCTGGCGAGTAGGCCAGACAACCTTGCGGATTTCATTCTTCGCTTCTTTGAACAACTCAAAGAAAGCCTTACCCTTCGCCGTTTGCAGCGCAACAAAACCAGCAACAACTGCCAGCACAATCAGAGCTACTACGCGATAAAACAATGACTGATCGGAGAATACAGAGTTACCTACAACACCTGCTGCAACGACCGCCACAACAACAGCCCATTTCAGGCCGTCAAACTTTGATTCTTCAGAAGTAACTTTAGCATTCACGATTGCTGCCTCAGAAAGCTTGCGCTTAGGACGCCAACTCAGATTAGAGTTGGCAGGCCAGGAGGGACTCGAACCCCCAACCTGCGGTTTTGGAGACCGCTGCTCTGCCAATTGAGCCACTGGCCTAGTACGTAATAGGGAGGCACATTATATGCCCCTCCCTACGGGTTGGCAATAGCTAATTATTGATTTTACGCAATAATTTTCGCTACAACGCCAGCACCTACTGTACGACCACCTTCACGGATAGCGAAGCGCAGGCCTTCTTCCATCGCGATTGGGTTGATCAGGGTAACAGACATCTGAACGTTGTCACCCGGCATTACCATCTCAACACCTTCTGGCAGCTCACAAGCACCAGTGATGTCAGTTGTACGGAAGTAGAACTGTGGACGGTAGCCTTTGAAGAATGGAGTGTGACGACCGCCTTCTTCTTTAGACAGTACGTATACTTCACCTTCGAACTGAGTGTGAGGAGTGATAGAACCTGGCTTAGCCAGTACCTGACCACGCTCAACTTCGTCACGCTTAGTACCACGCAGCAGCGCACCAATGTTCTCACCTGCACGACCTTCGTCCAGCAGCTTACGGAACATTTCTACACCAGTACAAGTAGTAGTAGTTGTCTCTTTAACACCAACGATTTCGATTTCGTCGCCAACGTTAACGATACCACGCTCTACACGGCCAGTTACTACAGTACCACGACCGGAGATAGAGAATACGTCCTCGATTGGCATCAGGAACGGCTGATCGATTGCACGCTCTGGTTCTGGGATGTAAGAATCCAGCGCTTCAACCAGGTTCTTAACAGCAGTAGTACCCAGTTCGTTAGCATCTTCGCCATTCAGTGCCATCAGTGCGGAACCAGCGATGATTGGAGTGTCATCACCTGGGAATTCGTAAGTGTCCAGCAGCTCACGGATTTCCATTTCAACCAGTTCCAGCATCTCAGCGTATTCTTCAGAATCAACGCCGCCACAGTCTTCAGCCAGCAGGTCAGCTTTGTTCAGGAATACTACGATGTAAGGTACACCTACCTGACGAGACAGCAGGATGTGCTCACGAGTCTGAGGCATAGGGCCGTCAGTCGCGCCACATACCAGGATCGCGCCGTCCATCTGAGCAGCACCAGTGATCATGTTTTTCACGTAGTCGGCGTGCCCTGGGCAGTCAACGTGCGCGTAGTGACGGATTGTAGAATCGTACTCAACGTGAGAAGTCGCGATTGTGATACCACGCTCACGCTCTTCCGGTGCGTTATCGATCTGGTCGAATGCTTTCATTTCGCCGCCGAATACTTCAGCACATACGCGAGTCAGAGCAGCAGTCAGAGTAGTTTTGCCGTGGTCAACGTGGCCGATTGTACCAACGTTAACGTGCGGCTTGGAGCGTTCAAATTGTTCTTTAGCCATCTATACTGTCCCAAGTTTATGCAGATCGATTCTGCAAACGCCGAATGCGAAAAAGGGCAGATATATCACTATATCTACCCTTAATCTTAATCTGGAGCTCATGGGCGGATTTGAACCGCCGACCTCACCCTTACCAAGGGTGTGCTCTACCCCTGAGCTACATGAGCACAACATGTATTGGAGCGGGTAGCGGGAATCGAACCCGCCTCTTCAGCTTGGAAGGCTGAGGTAATAGCCACTATACCATACCCGCCCGCTGACGAGTGGTGGTGGGGGGTGGATTCGAACCACCGAAGCTTGCGCGTCAGATTTACAGTCTGATCCCTTTGGCCACTCGGGAACCCCACCAGCCTATTTCGCTTTACCTCGTTAATGGTGCCGGCACCAAGAGTCGAACTCGGGACCTACTGATTACAAGTCAGTTGCTCTACCAACTGAGCTATACCGGCTCATCAACGAAGTGGCGCGTATATTAATTAGCTCATTTAACCTTTGCAACCCCTTGGCAAACTTTTTTTTCAATTTTTGCATCAGGATAGGCTGCAGCCACTACTTTATTGATTTTAGTGGCCATTTTTTGATCAAAGCCGAGTCGAACCTGTAGTCGATAACGTAAGGAGGAACGCTCTACAGAGCGAGAAACCAGTTGAACACCATTCTCTGCCCCCCAAGCCGCTATGAGCGCCAGACGAGCAGGATCATTAAACACGCCCGCGGAAAGAGCAGCATCAATCTGATCGGATGAGCTCTGCAATACCAGATCAATTCGCTCGAAAGCCTCAATAGCTTTTACACGCTCTGACGCCTCCATACCGGAAGGCAACACCAGCTCGGTTCCGACGGGCAGCAACTGCTCTTCACTACTACGTTCGACCTCCAAGCCTTGCTGCTGAAGAAAGGAAACCAGGCCATCGGCATCAACCTGCCCACTACCCGTAAACACCAAACATTCGGCGTTCGAGTGGGTACGCTCGGCCTCACTAGTTAAAGGAGTAAGGCGCCTAACATCGATTTCCGACAGCAGCTTCAGACTTACTTCAGGCTCTACATAATCATCACGCTGCGCTGTACGCTGCTGCAACGCATACCAGAAGAACACCAAAGCATTCGCTAAAAGCAGCAGCAAACAGACCCAACGCATCATCGCAAAGCCCACCTCAATCCATCGAGAACTAATCCTTCCTGATAATCTCCCATTCCAGCAGTCTCGACAAAACGTTCGCCATCTCCGCCCGTGACGACCAAAGCAGCCTGGCGCTTCACCACTTCTGCGGCCACACTCTTTGCCAGAGCCTCAAATACCAGATTGGCGCCGAATCGTACCGCCTGCTCTGTACTAACCCCCGGCGTCGACCTCAACTCAGTCGGATCTGACTTCACCTTTACCTGGGCGGTATCTGCAAAAAGAGCCCTTGGCAGCAAGCCAACACCCGGAATGATATAGCCTCCCTGATGCTTTCCAGTTGCCGATAACCAGTCGATAGTGATGGCAGTACCACAGCTCACAACACATACTGGCGCCTGAATCTGGTTGAAACCGGCAAGCATCGCCAACCAGCGATCAACTCCCATATCCGAAGGTCGCTGATAGCTATTGGTAACACCTGCCTGCGCAGCTTCCGTTCTCGCCCAGTTCACACTGAAACCATAACGCTGCTCAACCCACTCATTGACTAGAGCACGCACTTCACTACCTGAGACACTGCAGGCCTCAACGGTTGCAACACCATCCGGCAACTCCGGCATCGCACCTTGAGCCAGCTCTGTATTGAGCACTCGCGTTATGGTTCCCTGACCTTCAATCCGCCACTTCAGAAAAGTATTGCCGGCATCGAATTGCAGAATCATCCCTGCGGCCTCAACGACACTTCTCCACCATGATATGCTTTTGTACCCGCCGGTGTTTTCAATAGAATGGCACCGCTCTCATTCACACCAACGCAGACACCCTCTTCCTGTTGAGAGCCCATTAGCAATTTAACCGGTTCATCCTGATATGCGTGGTACTGCTGCCAGCTTTCCCGGAAAGGCGCAAAACCCTGCTCCGAAAACAGCTTTAGCATTGGCACCAGCTCATTCATCACCACAGCAAGCACCTCACTGCGCGACAGCTCGCCATTGCCTGTCAGTGTCTGAAGGTCCGTCCAGGGCTGGTCGATATCAGTTTTCTCTGCCATCCGGACATTCAAACCAACACCGATCACCACCTGACAATCACCGGCCACATCCCCACTCATTTCGAGCAGAATACCCGCCAGCTTTCGCCCGTCAGCTAAAAGATCATTTGGCCATTTCAGCTGCAACGCAGGCACGCCAAACTGCGTCAGCGAACGCGCCAGCGCTAAACCAACAACCAGACTCAGCCCTTCCAGCGCTGCAGCGCCACGCTGAAAACGCCAGACCAACGAAAAGTAAAGATTACTGGCAAAGGGGCTCACCCATTCACGGCCACGCCTGCCGCGGCCAGCGGTTTGCTGCTCAGCAGTAAAGAGCGCACCGTGCCCCATGTTGCGGAGCGCATACTCCATTGCCTGTTGATTAGTCGAATCAGTACTCAGATCAAAAACTTTATGACCTAACTGGCGCGCTACTTCCGGCCTCAGGTTTTGCTCAAAGGATGGCTGATCCAGCAGATCCAAACCACCCGGAAGACGGTAGCCCCGCCCCTTAACGCTATAGATTTCGAGACCGCATTCCTCGAGGCGCTTGATCTGCTTCCAAACGGCACTGCGACTCACCTGCAATGCTTCACCCAGTTCATTACCGGAATGAAAACGACCATCTGCCAGAATTGAGAGCAATGAACGCATCGTCATACTACTTTGCCCTTAGTTACACTCGATCCATCACAATGAAGCTGTAGTCGTAAGGATTACGCTCACACGCCCGATAATCCTCACGTCCCATCTCCTGCCATTGGTCAACATTAAACTCTGGAAACCATGCATCCCCCTCAACATCTGCATGCACCTGCGTCAGATATAGCCGGTCAGCAACTGGCAACGTCTGCCCATATATTTGGGACCCACCGATAACCATCACTTCCTGATGCCCTTCGATTTCACAGATACTCTCAGCCAGTTCTCGCGCCGCATCCAGTGATGACACTACCCTGACGCCCTCAGCGCTGAAGTCAGCATTGCGCGTGATAACAATATTGGTTCGCCCAGGCAGCGGTCTCCCGATAGACTCATAGGTCTTGCGGCCCATAATGATCGGCTTACCCATGGTGACCTGCTTGAAATACTTCAGATCTTCCGGCAAATGCCATGGCAGATTGTTTTCAATCCCAATCACCCGATTTGCCGCCTGCGCCACAATAATCGCTAGTTTCATCTCTCTGTACCTCAGACCGAAACCATCGCACGAATCGCAGGCGCAGGCTCATAGCCTGTTACCTCAAAATCTTCATACTGATAGTCGAAGATTGAGTCAGGTTTCCGCTTAATCACCAACTGCGGTAATTCACCTGGTTCACGAGACAATTGCTCCGGCACTATCGCAGGATCATTCAGGTGATCCTGATAAAGGTGTACATCACCAAAGCTGTGAACAAAATCTCCCACTTCGAGATCACATTGCTGCGCCAACATATGCGTCAGCAGCGAGTAGGACGCGATATTGAACGGCACGCCGAGGAAATAGTCTGCGCTACGCTGATACAGCTGACAGCTCAACTTGCCGTCAGCCACATAAAACTGGAACAGTGTATGGCATGGCGGTAGCGCTGCCTTTCCGTTACGTACGTTTTCATGAGGGCTCTTAGTCTCATCGGGCAGGTCAGCAGGGTTCCACCCGCTAACTATCAGACGTCGCGAGTTCGGGGTTTTCTTGATCTGCTCTACCAGATTCGCGATCTGGTCGATTGTACTGCCATCCGGACACGCCCATGAACGCCACTGTTTTCCATAGATAGGACCGAGATCGCCATCATCCAACGCCCACTCATTCCAGATACGCACACCACGCTCTGCCAACCAGTCGTTATTGGTATTGCCATCCAGAAACCAGAGCAGCTCCAGAATCACAGACTTCATATGTACTTTTTTGGTCGTCAGCAGCGGAAAGCCCTTACTCAGATCAAAGCGCAACTGGCGGCCAAATACGGAACGGGTACCGGTTCCGGTGCGATCACCTTTATCGGTTCCGTTATCGATAATATCCTGCATCAGATCGAGATACTGTTGCATGTTTTCCTCTGTACTGTGTTAGTCAGCCGGTCTTTAGGGATTCATTACGGTAAGCAAGTGCCATCATTACCGCACCAGCAATAATCATTGGCAAGGACAATAGCTGCCCCATGGTCAACCAGTCAAATGCCAGGAAGCCTAACTGCTCATCCGGCTCTCTGACCAATTCTACCAATGAACGGAAGCTGCCATATAACAGCAGGAATAATCCCGACACAGCCATCCGCGGCTTTGGCTTAGACGAATACCACCAGAGCACGATAAACATTAGAACGCCTTCCAGCGCAAACTCGTAGAGCTGAGAAGGATGACGCGGTAAGTCGCCTGCTCTAGGGAATACTACACCCCAGGGATGGTCAGTTACCCTCCCCCAAAGCTCACCGCCGATAAAGTTACCTACCCTACCAGCCCCCAAACCTATTGGGATTAGAGGTGCGACAAAATCGCCCATCTCCATCAAAGTTTTTTGCTGACTCCGACCAAACACCCAGAGAGCAACAATGACGCCAATCAGGCCACCATGAAATGACATTCCGCCTTCCCAGACGTGAAACAACCACAACGGATTCTGTAAGAATTGTTCGAAGTTGTAGAACAACACATAACCGCTTCGACCACCGACAATTACACCCACTGCCCCCCAGAAAATCAGATCGGAAACTTGCTGTTCGGTCCAGCCTGACCCTGCGCGTTTAGCGCGAACACAACCCAACCACCAAGCGGCAGCAAACCCAATCAGATACATCAGCCCATACCAATGCACCTTGAGCGGTCCTAACTCCAGGGCTACCGGATTAATATCATGAATCCACATATATTCCTTACTTCCCTCAAAACAGGTTAGTGAGCAAAAAGCGTCCGCCCACGACAACCAGAAATACTGCAAATATTCGCTTCAGAACCAATGGCGGCAAGCTATGCGCCAGCTTCGCCCCGACCTTAGCAAAGACCGAGCTGGTTAACACAATACCGACAAACGCTGGCAGGTAGATGTAGCCAAGGCTCCACTCAGGCAACCCTTCCGCTCCCCAGCCCTGATGAATATTGGTTAGTGCAGCCGTTACCGCAATCGGTAAGCCACAAGCCGCAGAAGTTGCTACAGCCTGTTGCATCTGTACCCGCTTCCAGCTCAGGTAGGGCACTGTCAGAGTGCCGCCGCCGATACCAAAAATTGCTGAAGCCCATCCAATCACTCCCCCCGATACGACCAGTTGAGCACTGCCTGGTTCAGAACTTCCGGCATTTGGTTTGAGATTGAAGGACATCTGTACAGCGACCAATAGTGCAAAGCAGCCTAAAAAGATCTGCAGCATAGAGCCGCTCATCTGACCTGCGGTCTTAACCCCGAGCACGGCACCAAGCAGTATCCCCACTGCCAGGAAGCGAAACAAAGGCCACTGGACCGCGCCTTTCTTATGGTGTGCCATGACCGAACTGATAGAGGTCACTACTATAGTTGCCAGAGAGGTACCAACTGCCAGATGGGTAAGCACTTCAGGGGGCAAACCCTGAGCAGTGAAGGCGATAATCAAAACTGGCACGATCAGTAAACCACCGCCGATACCGAATAACCCTGCAGCAATTCCGGCAAACACGCCTAATACTAAATAGATCAATAACGAACTCAACATCGCATTCCATTCCCTCTGCTCGTGCAAGCGCCTATATTAGCGGATATCACTGATGAAAGGAGGAGCCAGATGTGCCTGATCGCACTGTCCTACCGACAGCACCCGACCTATCACTTTATTCTGCTCGCTAATAGAGATGAGTTTTACCATCGCCCGACCGCCGCAATGGACTGGTGGCCGGGGAAAAGCCTACTCGCCGGCAAGGATCTACAAGCCGGAGGCAGCTGGCTGGGACTCAGCGAAGAAGGTCGACTTGCGACTATTACTAACTACCGTAATGGGAACGACAGAAGAGACTACCAATCATCTCGAGGCGAGCTGGTCACTAACTTCCTACAGCAAAGTGACAATGCGACTCAGCACGCAGAAAATATTCACCTCCGCGGCAACGAATACGATGGCTTTAACCTGCTGCTTGCCGACCAGCAACAGCTAGTCTACACCTCCAACAGACACCCGGCGCCACTGCAATTAACTGCGGGACGCTACCTGCTATGCAATGCCCTGCTGGATACCCCATGGCCTAAAACTGAACGCCTGCGACAGAAGTTCGATACAACACTGAAAGCAACAACTCCCGAACCGCAGCAACTACTCGATCTGATGAAGGACCCTCAACAGGCAGCTCCGGAGCAACTGCCGGACACAGGCATCTCAGACGAATGGGAACAGCGCCTTTCCAGCATTTTCATCGAAATGGAAAACTACGGTACCCGCGCAACCACCCTGCTAATGCAGGACCACGAGGGCCAGACAACACTGATAGAACAGCGCTACCAACCGGGACAGCGAACGGAAAGCAGTGAATTCAAACTACAGCTACCACTGATAGGCGGCAGCTGATCAGGTAGGCATCACCGGACGAGTTAGCTGGCCAAGACCCTTCTCTCTTAGCCAGCTACGCAGCAACATATGAATATCTTCGGCGTCATCCAGACGACGCACCACATCCAGCAAAGACTTCGCTTCTGCCAGACCGATGCCACGAATAGCCGACTTCACCTTTGGTAGATTGGTGGCATTCATGGATAACACATCGTAACCCATTGCCATCAGCAGAATCGCCCCGCCAACATCAGCAGCCATCTCTCCACAGATTGAAACGGGCACTTTTACTTTATGCGCCTCGCGTACGATAAAATCGAGCGCTCGCAAAACAGCTGGATGATATGAGACGTACAGATCTGCCACACGCGGATTGTTGCGATCAACCGCTAGCAGGTATTGGGTCAGGTCATTGGAGCCCACCGATATAAAATCTACCCGACTGGCAAAACGCCTCACCTGATAAACTGCGGCTGGCACCTCCACCATAATCCCCACCGGTGGTCGCTCAACATCAATCCCCTCTTCGCGCAGCTCAGCCAAGGCCCGGTCAATTAACCGATTGGACTCATCCACCTCGTGCACACTGGTAATCATCGGCAACATAATGCGCAAATTGCCAAGCCCTTCACTGGCTTTCAGCATTGCCCGCACCTGAACCATAAATATCTCAGGATGATCCAGCGTCACCCTGATACCACGCCAGCCAAGGAAAGGATTATCTTCTTCGATCGGGAAGTAAGGCAGCGCCTTATCACCACCAATATCCAATGTACGCATGGTCACCGGCCGAGGCGCAAACGCCTCTAACTGGGTGCGATAGGTCTGCGTCTGCTCCTGCTCACTCGGGAAACACTCGCGAATCATAAACGGGATTTCTGTACGGTAGAGCCCGATCCCTTCGGCGCCACGATCAAGCGCCCGCGTCAAATCCGCTGCCAAGCCGGTATTTACCCATAGTGGCATCTCATGGCCATCATGGGTCACTGCTTTCAGATCTTTGAGCTGCTCCAGTCCAGCAGCAACCTCACGATCTTCAAGCACAATCTGCCGGTAAACATCCAACAGATCTTCAGACGGGTTAACGAAGACCCTGCCCGAATAACCATCAAGAATGACCGTCTGCCCATCAAGCTTGGTATATGGCAGATCGGTCGCCCCCATCAGGGTTGGTATCCCCATTGAGCGCGCCAGAATTGCCGCATGTGAGTTACCAGAACCATTGACCGATACCAAACCGATCAACTTATCGCTTGGCACCTCACCGAGCATGGCCGGCGTTAACTCGTCGGCCATTAAAATAGTATCTTCCGGATAAACCTGCTCTGTCGTCGAGACAGACTCCTGCATATAGGCCAGCACTCGTCGTCCAAGGTCCCGGATATCTGTCGCACGCTCCCGCAGGTAAGGATCATCCATCATCGAGAACTGGCGAACATGTTCACTGATTACCTGGCGCAAAGCTCCCTGCGCCCAACTCCCTGCCTCAATCCGAGCAATCACCTCTCCAGCCAGTGCATTGTCATCCAGCATTCTCAGGTAGACGTCGAACAACGCCTGCTCTTCACTGCGTAAACGCTGGGCGAGACTGCGGCCAACCACTCGAATATCACGACGAACAGCAGCCAAAGCCTGATTGAACAGTTCTGTCTCCACCGCAATATCTTTGGCTTTCTTATCTGGCACAGAATCAAGATCGGCAGGCGGCGATGCAACCGCAACCTGACCAATTGCCACACCCGGGGCACCGGATATACCTTCGAAACGTCGATCTTGCTGACCGGTTTCAACACTGCCAGCACGGACCGAGCCTGTCGCTTCAGCATGAGCGATCGCGCCAGCGAGCTGTGCCGAGACAGTAATCAGGAAAGCTTCTTCACTCTCATCGAAACGCCGCTGCTCGACCTGCTGTACAACCAACACGCCAAGCACTTCGCGGTGATGAATAATAGGTACACCCAGGAAAGCATGGAATTGCTCTTCTCCGGTATCCTTCTGATAGATAAACGCGGGATGGGTCGCTGCGTCTTCAAGGTTTATCGGCTCGGCTCGTTCTACGACCTGTCCGACAATACCTTCAGCCCGCGCCAGGCTGACTGTATGCACAGCCTTTTCATTAAGCCCTTTAGTCGCGCGCAGCACATAGCGCTCATCTTTGGAATCAAAGAGATAAACAGAACAGACTTCGGTTCTCATTGCTCGCTGGATTCTGCGCACAATCAGATCAAGAACCGCCTCCAGGTCAGGGGCGGAACTGACTTCCTGTACAATTTTGCGCAGCACTTCCAGCATTGGCAAACCTTATATGTTCTATTCCGTCATTATTCGGGATAGCTTAGGCGATAATTCCCGCATCGCCTTACGATAGACTTCCCGTTTAAAAGATACCACCTGACCTAGGGGATACCAGTAGCTGACCCACTGCCAGCCATCAAACTCCGGCGAATCACTCCGGTCTATGGACACAGCATCATCGCTGCTCAACATTCTCAGCAAATACCACTTCTGCTTCTGTCCGATACAAATCGGATGCGAATGCCTGCGGATCATCCTTTTTGGCAGTCGGTATCTTAACCAACCACGTGTCACCGCTACTATTTCTACATCTTCAGGAGTCAGGCCTATCTCTTCTCCCAACTCCCGGAACATGGCCTGCTCTGGCGTCTCACCGTCGTGGATTCCCCCTTGCGGGAACTGCCAGGCATCCTGACCAATACGTCTTGCCCATAGTACCTGACCGCGGGAGTTAGCCAGAATGATACCGACATTCGGCCTGAACCCATCTGAATCGATCACTGTACATTATTCCTGAAATCTTTGTCGCTATTGTTCCATATATAACGCTATCAGCAAATAGCACTTTGCCATAAACCCCGTAAACCGGCGTATTCAACGAGTTTCGTCCAACCGGACAGGCGACTGGAGATGCAAATAACCGGCCTTTGCTAAGGGTTTCTTTCTATTTCCGACCACCATTTTCAGCTACTCCGGCGACACCCTTTACACCACTAAAGTCTTAACATAGTCTCCGCGGGTTTTTCGAGCAGTTTGGACCCGCATATGTCTGAGACAAAAATAACGACCAGCCGTAAGCCCTGGCTGACTATGCTACTGCCTTCGCTTATCGGCATTCTGATGTTTATGACACCGATTGCCTACGAAGACGGTATCACGATTCCGGTCGCTATCCTGGCCAAGATGATCCAACAACAAGCCTCAGGTTTCCTGATTGAAGCCGTTGTCGCTATCGTCTGCCTGTCTGCAATTCTGAGCAGCCTGGCGACCCTGGGGAATATCAAAGCGCTAAGCAACGGACTTGCTGGCAAGCTGTTTCACACCACGCCTGCCTGGATGGCGATTCGGGTACTAGGTGCAATTCTTATCTGCGCCACCTACTTCAAGCTCGGTCCAGAAGCTATTCATAGTGATGTAACCGGCTACCTGGTTCTTGGCGAGTTGTTACCGGTATTGTTGTCCGTCTTTATTCTGGCCGGTCTGATGCTACCTCTGCTGCTTAACTTCGGTTTGCTGGAATTTTTCGGCACCCTGCTTACCAAGATCATGCGACCAGTGTTTCGCCTGCCTGGGCGCGCAGCGATTGACTGCTTTGCATCCTGGCTGGGTGACGGCAGTGTCGGCATCCTGATGACCAGTAAGCAGTACCAAGGGGGGCACTATACCCAGCGCGAGGCCGCCATCATCGGTACAACTTTCTCCGCTGTCTCTATCACTTTCTCACTAGTGGTCATCGCACAGGTCAAGTTAGAGCATATGTTTATACCGTTCTATCTTACCGTCGCACTGGCTGGCATAGTCGCAGCCATTATTGTCCCTCGTCTGCCACCACTGTGCTGGAAGCTGAACCAGCGGATGCCGGGCGTATCGGATCCGCATGATGATGAAGACAATCTCCATGGCCGCTCAGTGTTTAGCGTCGGTCTGGAACGCGCTTTAAAGCAAGCTGGACGTCAGCCAGGTGCTAAAGCAGCAGTAAAAGAAGGAATTGAGAATGTGCTAGACATGCTACTGGGCATTTTGCCGGTAGTTATGGCGATAGGTACAGTCGCTCTGATCATCGCGGAACATACACCAGTGTTCAATTATCTGGGCATGCCATTTATTCCACTATTGGAGCTACTACAGATTCCAGAAGCTGAAGCCGCATCCGCGACTATTGTGGTCGGATTTGCAGATATGTTCCTGCCAGCGATCCTAGCGGTATCTATTGAGTCTGATATGACGCGCTTCGTCATTGCAGCGCTATCAGTCACTCAGTTGATCTATATGTCGGAAGTCGGAGCACTGGTACTTGGCAGCAAGATCCCGGTAAATCTACTGGAGCTCTTTGTGATCTTTATCCTGCGCACGCTGGTAACCCTGCCGGTCATCGCACTGATGGCACACTGGATATTCTGATACGAAAAAGGCGCGAATAAGTTCTGCTTATTCGCGCCTTCAATAACAACCGTCGAGTTTAGGACTCAGGCGGATGCACGGCACTGCTGTAGCGATTCAGTCAGCGCTTTAATAATCATTCCACGACTAACGATGCCTATCACCTTTCCTTCATCTATCACCGGATAGACCTTCGGTTTTTGTTGCTGCATCTGCTGCGCCAGATCGACCAATGAACTGTTCAGCCCTACCGTCAACACATCCGACTGCATCACTTCAGACACCAGCGTACGACTGTCGCAATAGTAACTGCCGTCAATCAGGAATGGCAGGCTGTCATGCTCTGACACAAATCCAAGTAGATGATGATCCTTATCCACTACCGCCAATCCAGTCAGACCAGAGCTCACAATCGACTCCAACGCCTGCACTAAGGACATATCTGGCGACAGCATTGGTGCCGCTTCTGATAGCACATCTTTAACCTGCAACATATCGCTCTCCTGATTCTCCAATCAACTATTGGCAGTGTCGCCGGGAATAGCCGATTTCGCCAATCAACTATCACAATCTATATGATAGACAAGCACAATCACTCAAGGTGCCGGATTTGGGATATCCGCATGGATTTCGTCAATCTTTTGCAGCAACTCCTCTTCCAGCGACAGCTCGATCGAAGCGATATTGCTTTGTAACTGCGTTATCGTCGTCGCACCAATAATATTACTGCCTAAGAATGGCCGCGCGGTCACCCAGGCCAGCGCCATCTGTGCCGGATCAAGACCATATTCCTGCGCTAGTGCAACATACTTAGCCGTCGCCGCTTCCCCACGCGGTTTTACATAGCGGCTAAACTGCGGATACAGCGCCAGCCTTGAGCCTTCAGGACGCGCACCATTCAGGTATTTACCACTCAGCACTCCGAAGCCCAATGGCGAGTATGCCAGCAGATCAACCTGCTCTCGCATCAACACCTCTGACAAGCCAACTTCTGCGCTGCGGTTTAGCAGATTGTAAGGATTCTGCACCGATACCACGCGAGGAAGTTTCAGCTGCTCCGCATATTTCAGAAACTCCATAGTGCCCCAGGCCGTTTCATTGGATAAACCGACATAGCGCACCAAGCCTTCATCCACCAGCTCTTTCAATGCCCATAGAGTTTCCTCTATCGGTGTTCCATCAAGCTCCGGCTGATGTTGCGTATAACCTAACTGGCCAAAAAAATTAGTTTTGCGATCTGGCCAATGTAATTGATAAAGATCGATGTAATCAGTTTGCAGGCGCTTCAGGCTGCCTTCTATAGCTGCACGGATGTTTTTCCTATCCAACCGCAACTCAGGTCGAATGTAACTGACAAAATCACCCGGACCGACAACTTTGGTAGCAACAATCATCTGATCCCGATTGCCACGCTGCTTCATCCAGTTACCAATAATCTGCTCCGTCGCTCCTTGATATTCAGGCGAGGAAGGAACCGGATACATCTCTGCAGCATCAAGGAAATTAACCCCCTTCTGCTGGGCATAGTCCAGCTGTTCAAATGCCTCCTGCTCTGTATTCTGGCTACCGAAGGTCATGGTACCCAGACAGATTTTGCTTACCAGCAGTTCACTTGAACCAAGCTTTCGATATTCCATAGGACTCCCTCTTATCTTTCGATCGGAACAGCACACCAATTGAAGGCATGAGCCAAAAGATAGTATATGAAGCCTATGTGGGGGAACGGCAATTTTTGCGCAACAGAGTGACAATATTTGCGCAACAATCGAGGGAAGTAGCGGTAAGAAGAGAGGGAAAGCTCAGGGATATAAGCTCATCATACCCCTGAGCAAAGCTCCGGATCAGCTGACTGGCAGCACCCGGACGAAGTAAGATTTCAGATAATCGGTCTCCGGGATAGCCGGATGTAACGGGTGATCCGCGCCCTGATGGCCCTGATCAAAGATCTGCGCGTTGCGCTCAAGTTCGCGACTGTTAGTGCGAATCATATCAACCAGATTTTCGCGCTGCAGATGCATTGAACAGGATGCAGAAATCAGCAGACCATCTTTCTTCAGCAAACGCATAGCAAAGTTATTCATTCGTGAATAAGCGCGCTCGCCGTTTTTGATATCTTTCTTCTTCTGGATAAACGCTGGCGGATCAAGCACAACCACGTCGTAGCGCTCTTTCTCTGCGATTAGCTCTTTGCAGATCTCAAATGCATCACCGTGCAGCCCCTGAAAACGGTCCTCTGCATTGTTGATACGAGCATTCTCAGATGCGACTTCCAGCGCAAAGTGAGAAGCATCGACACAAGTAACATCACTCGCACCGGCAGCCAACGCCTGAGCACCCCAACCGCCAACATAACTGAACAGATCGAGCACCCGCTTACCTTCAACAAAATTCTGCATCCGCGCACGGTTCGCCCGGTGATCGTAAAACCAGCCTGTTTTCTGCCCTTTCTGTAATGGTGCCAGCAGAGATACACCGTTCTCTTCCAGCGGGCTTAGCTCGCCCAATTCACCCTGAGCAATCTCAACGTAGGTTTCCAGACCTTCCATATCGCGCATTTTGCCATCATTGCGGAACAGGATAACCTCAGGCTGATAGACCTTATTCAACGCATCGATGATGTCATCGCGTACCGCTTCCATACCTGCAGTAGAGATCTGCACCACAAAGACGTTAAAGAAGCGATCAACCACCAGACCTGGCAGCCCATCCGACTCACCATACACCAGACGGTAACAAGGCTGATCGAAGCAGCTTTCGCGCAGAGACGCAGCCACTTTAATTCGGTGAATCAGCAGAGAGCGATCGAGGGAATAGCGGGCATCACGGCTAAACAACCGTCCACAGATAAGTGTATTCGGGTTTATATACGCCAGCCCCAGCGACTTGCCCCGGTCGCTGAATACTTCAACTTGCTCACCCAGCTCAAATCCCTTCAGCGGTGTCTGCTTGTTATCAACTTCATTGCTGTAGATCCAAACATGCCCACCACGTAAACGCTTGTCAGCACGAGGATTCAGGATCAGAGGTTTATGCGCCATTGTTTTCTCAGTATTCAGCTCAAATAAATATCCCGGCATATAGCCGGGACAGAAACATCAGTAGACGCGACCTCTGCGGTCGCGTCACTAATATCAGGATTCAGACTCGCAGTGATCGCCGTACGCTTCTGCGTCCAGCAGCTCAGCCAGTTCTGCTTCGTCGGTCAGTTTCAGCTTGCAGATCCAACCATCACCGTAAACATCAGTGTTTACCAGATCCGGCTCATCTTCCAGCTTTTCGTTCACTGCAACAACTTCACCACTGATTGGTGCATAGATATCGGAAGCTGCCTTTACGGACTCAACTACACCCATCTCATCACCGGATGCCAGTGTAGAACCCTCTTCCGGCAGTTCAACAAATACTACGTCGCCAAGCAGTTCCTGAGCGTGATCGGTAATACCGATAGTTGCTACGCCGTCATCATCGACACGCACCCACTCATGGCTGGTTACATATTTCAGTTCACTAGGGATATCACTCATGTCCGTTTCCTGCCCTTATCCGGATTAAGAGAACACTTTTTGACCTTGGCGTACAAAAGGCATCTTCACGACTTTTACCGCTACCTTTTTACCACGCATTTCAACTTCGGCTTCGGCGCCTGTTGCAACTGGCACTCGAGCCATCGCAATAGAGAAGCCTAATGTTGGCGAGAAAGTACCGCTGGTCACTTCACCTTCACCAACACCATCAACAATTACTTTCTGATGCGCACGTAATACACCACGTTGCTCCAGCACCAGACCAACCAGCTTTTCGGTCACGCCTTCTGCTTTCTGCTGTTCCAGCGCATCACGGCCGACAAACCTACGCTCTTCAGGTTGCCATGCCACTGTCCATCCCATCGCCGCCGCGAGTGGGGAGACAGACTCATCCATATCTGAACCGTACAGATTCATCCCTGCTTCAAGCCTGAGGGTGTCACGTGCTCCCAAACCACAAGGAGCTACGCCAGCATCGACCAGCGCCTGCCAGAAGTCAGCAATTTCATCTTCCGGCACCATGATCTCCAGACCATCTTCACCAGTATAGCCAGTTCTGGCAATAAACCAGCCCTCTGATTCCAGCCCCTGAAAGACGCTCAAACCATCGATCAGTTGCTGACGAGATTCACTGACTACAGAGCGGGTTTTAGCGATCCCTTCTGGTCCCTGAATGGCGACCATTGCCAACTCAGGCCGCTCTGTCAGGGCAACATCAAAACTTGCACCGCGCTCCGCCATCCAGTTGAGGTCTTTCTCACGGGTGGCGCAGTTTACCACAACACGGAACCACTCTCCGGTAACATCCGGATCTGTCATTCGATAGACGATCAGGTCATCCAGCACACCGCCGTCTTCATTCAGCATCGCAGAATAAAGCGCTTTTCCCTTCTGCTGCAGCTTAGCAACATCGTTTGCCAGCAGCTTTTGCAAATACGCCTTAGCTTCCGGGCCAGTTACATCAACAACCGTCATATGCGAGACATCAAACATACCACTTGCCTGACGAACCTGGTGATGTTCCTCCACCTGAGATCCATAGTTAATTGGCATGTCCCAACCACCGAAGTCTACAATCTTGCCACCGGACTCCAGGTGTTTGTCATACAAAGCAGTCTTGTTTCCCATAACCGCGCTCTCTCGATAAGGTAATTTGCCTGCTGATACCTGCCGGCAATTTACAAAAAAAGGGAAGACAATTTAAAGCCATTCAGGCCACAGATCAATATACCACCAGCACTTGCTGATAAGACCTTATGCTGAATTCAATCCTGACGACGACATAAACGCGGCAGATCACCGCTTAATCCCATCGCCTGCATTACCAAATGCTGCTTCACCGGCGCTATACGATCAAACAAATTCATGCCGGTATTGCGCAGCAGTTTCACGGTCGCATTTTCACTGTCGAACAGCCGTTTAAAGCCTTCCATCGCTGCAGACATCTGCAGATTATCGCGCTGTCGACGGCGCTGAAATTTTCTTAAGCAACGTTCAGCAGAATAATCCTCACCGCGACCAACAGCATCGATCACCACTTCTGCTAATACTGCAGCATCCAACAAGCCGAGGTTAACCCCCTGCCCTGCCAGTGGATGAATCGTATGAGCAGCATCACCAATCACGGCTAGACCCGTTTTAACGTAGTACTTTGCATGACGCTGCCTTAGCGGGAAAACGAATCGACGGTCCGTTGCAATCACCTTGCCTAACCGGTGTTCAAATGCCATTTCCAGCGCAGCACAAAACTCATTATCGTCCTGCGCCATCAAATCACGGGCGTGATCAGGCGAAGTGGACCAGACAATTGAACTGAAATGACCCTGTTCTGAACTGAGCGGTAAAAATGCCAGCGGCCCATCACCGGTAAAACACTGCCAGGCTGTTTGCTGGTTCGACTGTTCAGTTTCAACTGTAGTCACTATCGCATGATGGCCGTAGTCCCACTCTGTCATCGGAATACCTGCCATTCTGCGGCAGTGAGAATTTGCTCCATCAGCAGCGACCAATAACTGACAACTTATTACCCGACCATCTGCCAGCGTTAACTGTCTGGCCTGCTCTTTCGGCTGCCATTCAGAAACACCTTTAAGCGCAGCATCAGACCACAGCTCTACATTGTCCCGCTGTTTCAGCGCCTCGGTTAACGCAGCTACCGTCACACGGTTTTCCACGATATGACCTAATTCTGGCTCATGTAACTCAGCCGCACTGAAATGAACACGACCACTTCCCTCGCCATCCCAGACATCCATATCACTGTACGGTGACACCCTCAGTGCCTGCATGTGCTTCCAGACACCAAGATACTTAAGAAATTGTTGCGAAGCACAGGTCAGGGCACTGACACGCGGATCAAAGCCGGGCAGCTCTGCCACGGTTTCTAGTGGTGATTCCGATGGGGCAGGCTGAGCTTCCAAAACTATTACCCGAAGCTGAGACTCTGCGATGGCCAGCGCCGCCGCCAGCCCGACCATACCTGCGCCTACGATGACTACATCGGCGGACTCAATTGGAGAGGTTTGCGAGTGCTCCATCGATTTCCCTTACTTCAGTTTTGGTGCTGGCTGATCAATACCCATTGCACTGCGGGCAAACAGGGTTCTGGCAGGGCTACAGATATCTAGTAGCTGCAGGCCTAAATCCCGTCCGAGTGTTAAAGCCGGATGATCGTTGGAAAAGAGTTTCATCGTCAGGTCGCTAAAACCGATTGTACGTTGCTGGTCACTGGATTGACGCTGATAATACGCTTGCAGAACTTCTAAATCCCCCAGTGATACTTGACGCTCCCGGGCATCTATCAGCTTCTCAGCCAAGGCAGCAACACCTCTCAAAGCAAGGTTATAGCCCTGTCCTGCAATGGGGTGTAACGCATGGGCAGCATTACCTAATACCACTAAACCGGAGCGAACCTGCTCCTCAGCCAGCGAAAGCTTGAGTGGATAACTGGCTCGCTCGCCCACTTTAACAAAGCGACCTGCCCGATATCCGAAGCGCTGTTGCAATAGATCAAGGAAATCTTCGTCCTCTAGTCCAAGCACTTCTGCTATGTCGTCATCGGGTACAGTCCAGACCAATCCACAACGAGGCTCTCCGGCGATATCAGACAGCGGTAGCAGCGCCATTGGGCCGGCATCGGTAAAACGCTCCCATGCAACCTGCTGATGTGGGCGATCAGGTGTTACATTGGCAACCACTGCATACTGCTGGTAACTAGTGTCACGATAACCGAGACCAATTTTTTCCCGTAGCTCGGAACGTCCGCCGTCCGACATCAAAACCAGTTCGGTCGTGAGTTGAGTCGCTTGACCATCCTTTTCAACAACCACTTGCACTTGCTGCGGCTGGAACTGGATATCGGTAACTGTAGCCGGACAGATGTAATCAACGACCTCAGCTTCTGGTTGCGACAGCTTATTCAGCAACACTTTGCCCAACCAGTGGTTTTCGACGACATACCCCAGCGCATCGACACCTTCATCTCTGGCATTCATCCTAGCGGCACCAAAATGGCCACGATCAGAGACGTGAATCTGGTCAATCGGCGTCAACTCTGCAGCCAAGGTATCCCAGATCCCGATCTGCTGATAGATTGTGCGACTTCCGTACGCCAAAGCAGTCGCGCGGCCATCGTAACTCGGCTGATATTCAAGCGCCTGATCATCGGGCATAGCAAAGGCCTCAATCACCGCAATGCTCATACCCAGTCGCCTCGCGGCAGCAATCATTGCCACCGCCAGACTCGCACCAACCATGCCACCACCGATAATGACCAGATCGTAATGCTCACGCATTCGCCGACTCTCCAGCCATCAAGGCTTCTATTTCATCAACGGTGACCGGCACACTCGCGGTAAGATTCTCATAACCGGTTTCAGTAATCAGAATATCGTCCTCTACACGTACACCTATTCCACGCCAACGCGCTTCAACCTGCTGATTGTCCGGCGATATGTAGATTCCGGGTTCCACTGTCATCACCATGCCCGGTCGCAACGGACGGGACTCACCCTCCTGCTTGTAGCGACCCACATCATGCACATCCATCCCGAGCCAGTGACCGATACGGTGCATATAAAACTCACGATAAGCTCCCTGTTCGATAAGCTCATCTCGATCACCACTGAGCAAACCAAGTTCAACCAGCCCTTCCGTCAGAAGCTCTACTGAACGCTCATGGATGCTTTCCCAGATAACGCCCGGCCTGATCATCTCGATACATGCCTGATGGGTTTTCAGCACCAGCTCATATACCGCCTTCTGCTCAGCGTTGAACTTGCCATTAACCGGGAAAGTACGAGTGATATCAGCGGCGTAGTAGTCCATCTCACAGCCTGCATCGATCAACACCAGATCACCATCGGTTAACAGATCTTTATTCTCGGTGTAGTGCAACACACATGCATTTACGCCACCACCGACGATGCTTGAGTATGCAGGCAGACGGCAACCATTATAGGCCAGGTGATAGCTGATCTCCGCTTCGAGCTGAAACTCAAACATGCCAGGCTTACAGCATGCCATCGCTTTACGATGCGCCTGCGCAGACAATTCACCTGCCGCACGCATCACATCAGCCTCTTCTGCTGACTTAATCAGCCGCATCTCATGCAGAATGCTGTCCAACAAGGCCAGCTGCTCAGGTGGCTCCGCTCCCTGACGAATCTGACCACGCAGGGTATTTATCCAACCACCCACCTGCTGATCCAGTGATTCATCGGTAGCCAGGCTATAGAGCACCTGTTCCCGTCCATCCAGCAGCTTTGGCATCTGCTGATCGAGTTCTTCGTTTGAGAACGCAACATCAACGCCATAACTAGCCTCCAGACCTTCAGGACCGGTACGGTAGCCATGCCAGATTTCAAGTTGCTTATCCCGGGGCTGACAAAACACACAATACTCAGCACCTTTAGCTCCGGGCCTCAGCACCAATACTGCATCCGGCTCATCGAATCCCGTCAGGTAGTAAAAATCACTGTGCTGGCGGAACGGGTATTCCACATCGCTATTCCGCTCCTGCATCGTTGCTGAAGCAACAATGGCAACAGCATTTTCACCAATTGCATCCATCAACCGCGCACGCCGCGCAGCGAACTCTTCCTGACTAATCCGTTTAATCATATGAGGCTATCTCAGTGCAGTGTTTTTGGGGACTTATCCGCCGGCTTTTCAGACTCAGTATTACGTTCAGTAAACAGCATCATGCCCGCCATTCGAACATACTCCTGCAGCTGCAACATATCTGATTCATTTTCTTCTGTGTCTTCGGCATCATCGGCAATCTGCGCGATCTGGGAAAGATCCGTCAGCACTTCTTCAGCTTCGGCACTCAGTTTTGCTTTACCCGAATGCAGACCAAACCCAGCCATAAACCCGGTGCACCAGCTCCCCAGGCAAGCCGCACGCTGACCGACAGGCGTTTCATCATCAGGTAGCAGCAATTCAAAACTCAGATCCGGTGCTTCCAGCTGCAACAGGCTTTGCTGATACAGAGTCAACATTGCCAACTTAGTTTGCTCGTCGTTAAAGCCTTCCAGGTCAAGCAATTCAGCAGCGCTGCGCAACCAGGTATTTTCATCCATACGAGCGCCTGCTGACAAATGACCACATAGCAAACCATGTAGTTCAGATGGGTTCACCGCATAAACACCCTCTTCAACCAGAATATTGGCCATCAGGTCAAAATCCGGCAGCTCTGCCGGAGTGTCGGAAACAGTTGTCATCAGCGTTATCTCTTAGCGATATGTAATATGCGGCTAATGCTAGCACTTAAGGGCCGCTAAAGCATTTCAGCGCGCTGGCTTCGGTGCTATCAGATTAAAGTATCCAGGACAGATTTAAATGATCTGATATCCAACCACAAAGAGACTATACTGCCGGAAATAAGCATTTGATCTTACAGAGTATCTATTGCATTGATTGACCGACCTTCCCCCCCTGTTTATAGTCCGCCTATATAGATTGTTGGGATCAGGCATGAGCGACCACTACTTCGCCGCATTAGAACAGAGAATCGACCAACTGCTGCAACACTGTCAGCAACTGGAGCTGGAAAATCAGCACTTGCGCCGTGAGCAGTCGGAACTCAAGGAAGAACGCAGCCACCTGCTTAAGCTGAACAATGAAACCCGAAGCAAAGTCGAAGCGATGATTCAGCGACTAAAAGCTCTGGAGCAGAACTCATGAGCCAACCAAGAAACGTTACGATCTCACTGCTGGATAAGGAATATCTGATTGCCTGCCCTGACGACTCAGAAGCAGAGCTGCTGGCTTCAGCCGATTATCTGAACCAGAAAATGCAGGAGATTAAGAGCCAGGGCAAAGTTCTCGGACTCGAACGCATTGCGGTTATGGCTGCACTGAATATCTCCCATGAGCTGATCCGCAAACACGCAGAAGACCGCCAGCGGGTTGAAGACCGGTTACGTAGTCTGGGCAACAAAATTGATCAGTCACTGGAAAAAATGCAGCATCAGGACGATGAGACCCCAGCCTCAGAAAAACCAGCTGAAAATTCTTCAAGCTAACTAAAAGCGCTTAAAAAACATACAATTAAGCAACACGCTTAGCAGAACAAAATTAAAATACAAGAGCTGACATAAGGCGCATTCAGGGTATAATCGGGTTAACTCCCTGAGGTGTTCGAGTCTCGGTTACGTCCCTCGAGCCGATAAGCACATTTCCGGAGGTTGCACGTTATGTTGGTGTGCATGTCCGTTTCACGGAAAGCCTGATACATAGCTGCGACCGCCACCTTGAACCTTAGGGTTCAGGGCCACAACCGATAACGGCACCCTGGGGAGTCCCTTTCTATGAATGATCGGCAGAAACTGCGTCAGCAGATGCGACGAGCACGCAGAGCCCTCACCCCTCAGCAGCAAGCAGTAGCGGCAGAAAACCTATGCAAACGCCTGCGCCAATTACCGGATTTCGTAAAAGCCCGCCATATAGCACTGTACCTGCCAAACGATGGCGAAATTGACCCAACCCGCTTGATAGAGTGGTGCTGGCAGCAGGGCAAGACAACCTATCTTCCTGTACTTCATCCGATACGCCACAATCGCCTGTGGTTTATCCGATATGACCGCAGTACACGGATGAGACGCAATATCTACAAAATCCTCGAACCGGCACTTCAGCAGCAACCTAAGCGCCCTGCACTAGGGCTTGATCTGGTACTTCTGCCACTCGTGGCATTTGACGCCGCCGGCGGCCGTATGGGTATGGGGGGTGGTTACTATGACCGGACCTTCAGCTTTAAACAAACCAGAGGTTTACGCGGACCAAAGCTGGTAGGCCTGGCACATGAACTGCAAAAAGTGGAAAAGCTACCTGTCGAGAGCTGGGATATCCCGCTCAGCGGTATTGTGACGGATGAAAGGCGTTATCTGGTCTGACAGATCACGCCGTCCCTGATCAGCTGTTACGGAAAACCTGTTCGAACAGAGCTGCGAACTGGAAGTCTCCGTGGGACACGCCGGTCATCACTGAGCCAACGATGAAGACCAGGACCAGAATAACCATTAAGTCCGGACCCTTTTTCATACCCATGCCTACTATTTTCGTTTTTATGTTATTACAACGTTCCAAACAAACGCTTGTTTGGAATTCCCCTTATTCTTTAGTTTTCCACATATTCACGGGAATGCAACCTTTTTATAAGCAATATTCCCCAAATTTAACCGGTAGTTAGTCCATTCTTTTAAAATCCAATCAACAAATCACGTTTTCCCAACTGATTTTGGATATTTTTCTGCAGTTGTTCACATCACTAACAGTAGCCATAGAGGCAATGAAAACATGGCCAAAAGGGTTTGCAGCGTAATCAGTGAGGCGATCATTTTTCCATTACCGCCCAGTTGACGGGCTAAAATGAACCCCGACGGAGCGGTCGGCATAGCAAAGAGCAACACCAAAATAGCCCGGATTAATTCATCCACAGCCAGCGATGTTGTGATTAACCAAACTAACCCCGGCATTAACAATAACTTAACTACAATTGAGCAGAACTGAGCCCTCAAATCGACGGACATCGAACTAAAGCTCAACCCTGCACCTACCGCTAACAACCCCATCGGCAACGCCATCTGGCCAAGCAATTCCGTAAGGCTAGCCACAATCACAGGCAACCCCAGCCCCGAAAAATTCAGCAGCAAGCCAATACAACATGCAACAATCAGTGGATTCAGAACTATGGTTTTCAGCAAACCTGAGAATGAACCTGAGACACCTACATATCGGGCAAACACCAAGATACAAAGCAGATTGATCAGAGGAATCATCAACCCGGCAGCCAGCGCCGCTACTGCAATCCCCTGCACACCAAACAAAATGGACGTTACGGCCAACCCTACGTAGGTGTTAAAACGAATATTGCCCTGATAGAAGGATGTGAAGCTTGCTCCATCCAGTTGCAACTTGTGCTGCAATAGCACAGATAGCAGAGAACCCAGTAACAATGCAGCCACAATCACCGAGAACAATGGAGATATCGCCATTGCTGATAAGTCTGCACTAGCCAGACGATCAACCAATAGCGCCGGAAACAGCAGGAAGTAAGTGAGTTTTTCTGCCGACGGCCAAAAAGCATCACCCGGAAAATGAATGCGGCGCATCATGTGGCCGATCAATAGCAGTGCAAATACAGGCCATAAGGCTGTGACTATTTCTATCATTGTTGTATAAACAAGGTATGCCGCAATTTACCTGCATCCGTTATGCGGCATTGTATTTTAGGGCCACCGGCTATCAAGCTGGCGGGGACAGGGCCCGTAACGACGCTATAGAGTTTCAGGAGCGAACTATGATGACATCTCTGGTATTAACCGTCATCGGTCCGGACAAACCGGGCCTGGTTGAACTATTGTCCCAAACTATCTCATCACATCAGGGCAACTGGTTGGAATCTGGCATGTCCCGTCTGGGCGGAAAGTTCGCCGGTATCCTGATCACTGAGGTACCCACTGATCAATCAGACTCGCTGTTGGCAGCCTTAGCAGAGCTGGAAGCACAAGGTCTGAAAGTTGTCGCTGAACGTTGTGACGGCGGCGACAGTGAAGAATCAATGCGCGCAGTATCACTTGAACTGATCGGCCACGATAAACCGGGCATCGTACGCGAAATCTCCCAGGCACTGGCTAGCCGCAAGGTTAACGTTGAGAAGCTAACCACTGAACTGGTCTCCGGCTCCATGTCTGCCGAGCTGCTATTCAAAGCGCAAGCCAGCCTGAGCATGCCGGAAAGCGCCGATGTCGACGACCTTCAGGAGGCACTTGAGGCTATAGCCAGCGACCTGATGGTAGACATCACCCTGAACTAAACAAGTTTTCAGGCAATAAAAAAACCGCGGTCATAACCGCGGTTTTTTATTTTCAGCAAACAGCGCTTATTCGCCGCGCTCTGCCAGCTCTTCCTCGCCACGTTTCACTGCAGCGCGCACCTGATTCGGTGCAGTACCACCAAGGTGGTCACGGGCAGCTACAGAACCTTCCAGCGTCAGCACATCAAAGACATCCTGCTCAATCACATCGGAGAACTGCTGCAGCTCAGCCAGTGTCATTTCGCCCAGATCTTTGCTCTGTTCAATGCCGTAAGCTACTGATTTACCAACCACTTCGTGAGAGTCACGGAATGGGATACCCTTACGTACCAGATAGTCCGCCAGGTCAGTCGCAGTAGAGAAACCGCGCAGCGCTGCTTCACGCATATTCTCTTCTTTCGCTGTCAACGCAGGAACCATGTCAGCAAAAGCACGCAGACAACCTTTCACTGTATCGATCGCGTCGAACAATGGCTCTTTATCTTCCTGGTTATCTTTGTTGTATGCCAGCGGCTGAGACTTCATCAAAGTTAGCAGTGACATCAGGTGACCATAAACACGACCACTCTTACCACGCACCAGTTCAGGCACATCCGGGTTTTTCTTCTGCGGCATGATAGAAGAGCCAGTGCAGAAACGATCCGGCAGGTTAATGAAGTCAAACTGAGCAGATGTCCACAACACCAGTTCTTCAGACATACGCGTCATATGCATCAACAGCACACTGGAGGCTGCACAGAACTCAATCGCAAAATCACGATCAGAAACCGCATCCAAAGAGTTGCCAGCAGGCTTATCGAAGTTCAGTAGCTCACAGGTCATCTCGCGCTGAATTGGGTAAGTCGTGCCGGCCAGTGCAGCTGCACCCAGCGGCATAACGTTGACACGCTTGCGACAATCAACAAAGCGCTCGTAATCACGGCTAAGCATCTCGAACCATGCCATCAGATGATGACCGAAAGTCACTGGCTGCGCAGTCTGAAGATGTGTAAAGCCAGGCATGATGGTGTCCGCTTCACGCTCAGCCACTTCCAGCAAGCCCTGCTGCAGGCGGGTAATCTCCTGCAGTACATGATCAATTTCGTCACGCACGTACAGGCGGATGTCGGTCGCAACCTGGTCATTACGGGAGCGACCAGTGTGCAGTTTTTTACCGGTAATACCGATCTTCTTGGTCAGCGCTGCTTCGATGTTCATATGTACATCTTCCAGCTCAATCGACCATTCGAACTCACCGCGCTCAATCTCAATACGGATTTCACCAAGACCACGGATAATATCGTCACGCTCCTGCTCGGTCAGAACGCCTGCTGCAGTCAGCATCTTCGCGTGGGCAACAGAGCCCTGAATATCCTGCAGATACATGCGCTGATCGAATTCAACAGATGCGGTAAAACGTGCGACAAAAGCGTCGGTTGGCTCGTTAAAACGGCCGCCCCACTGCTGGTTGGTCTTGCTGCTCATCAGAATCCCTCGGAAACTAGGACCGGCACAGTGCTTCTCGACTGTCCGATACCTCATATTGGCAAAATTTGCCGGCATTATATCAGCAATTGGGGAACAACTGACATTGGTCTATGTCAGCAGGAAACTGCGATCTGTTACAATGGCCGCAGTTTTATTTTCGCCGGGCTCAGGAGCCTATCCATGACAGACAGAACGATTCGCATAGCGACCCGAAAAAGCCCGTTGGCCATGTGGCAGGCGGAATACGTAAAAGCAGAACTTGAGCACCACCATCCGGGGCTAAAAGTTGAGCTGCTTGGCATGACTTCGCGCGGCGACAAAATCCTTGATACCCCACTGGCTAAGGTGGGTGGCAAGGGGCTGTTTGTTAAAGAACTGGAAACAGCCATGCTGGAAGGCAAGGCTGATATCGCTGTTCATTCAATGAAAGATGTTCCAATGGAGTTCCCGGAAGGCCTGGGACTGGCGGTTATCTGTCCACGTGAACGTCCCACTGACGCCTTTGTATCCAATACCTACAAGAACATCGATGAACTGCCAGAAGGCTCTGTGGTGGGTACCTCATCACTACGCCGTGAAGCTCAGATTCGTGAGCGCCGCCCTGATCTGGAGATCAAGTGGCTGCGAGGCAACGTTAACACCCGCCTGAAAAAGCTGGACGACGGTCAATATGACGCCATTATCCTGGCAACTGCGGGTCTCTTACGTCTGGAAATGCCTGAACGTATCGCTTCAGAAATTGACACCGAATTCAGCTTGCCAGCCGGCGGCCAGGGCGCTGTTGGTATCGAGTGCCGCACCGACGACACCGAATTGATGGAGCTACTAAAGCCTCTGCACGATAAGGATACTGCATTCCGCGTAACCGCAGAGCGAGCAATGAATCGTCGACTGGAAGGGGGATGCCAGGTACCTATCGCCTGTTTCGCTACCTTGAACGAAGCCCAGGATGAGCTTTACCTGCGCGGCCTTGTGGCCCGTCCAGACGGCAGCCTGATCCTGCGTGACGAACTGCGTGGCAAACCTGAACAGGCTGAAGCGATCGGCATTGAGCTGGCAGAACGCCTGCTTGCAGCTGGCGCCAAAGAGATCCTCGACGCGGTCTACGCCAGTGCAGAAAACTGAGCAAACACTGCTGGGTCAGCGCATTCTGCTGACCCGCCCTGCCCACCAGATCACAGCCCTCAGCCAAGCCATCAGCTCTGCTGGCGGCCAGCCGGTTGAATTGCCTCTGCTGGAGATTGTTCCGGAGCCCTCCGATACGTCTCAGGCCGCGCTGAATCGTAACCTGATCATGAATCTCGACCTCTACAGCAGTGTGATCTTTGTCAGCACCAACGCAGCGCGTATCGGTGGCAGCCTGATCGATGACTACTGGCCTCAACTTCCACTAGGTGTTAACTGGCTAGCGATTGGCAATAGCACCCGACAAGCGTTGCTGGAATACGATATTCAAGCACGCCATAACCCGGTAGGCTACGATTCGGAAGCGCTGCTATCACTACCGGAGCTACAACATTTTGATCAACAGAAAGTGCTGATCATAAGAGGCAACGGTGGTCGCGAAACACTGGCAGAGACCCTTCGCAGCCGGGGAGCCCAGGTCGATTACGCCGATCTCTATCGCCGACAGTGTCCGGACTATAGCGACGGCATTATCGAAAGTACTATTTATGCTCAGCTCCCCTCCGCTATCCTGATCACCAGCGGCGAAAGTTTGCACAATCTGTTACAGTTGGCAGCGGGCTCCGCCAGACAGTTCAGTACAGCCCAATTATTGGGCTGCAAACTGGTAGTTCCCAGCAGACGATTGGCCGAACTAGCCACATCGTCAGGATTTAAAGATATCTGCGTAGCGACGGGACCAGACGACAAAAATATGGTCCAGGCGCTACTGCAAAACCAAGACTCGGAAGCCAATCAATGAAAAAAACCGGGAAAAACAACAAACCGGCCCAGGATCAGGAAATTCTGGAAGGCGAAATCGTTAAAGCCGAGAATACAGAGAGCGAAGCCGAGACTTCAGCTCCTGAACAGCCGGGCACTGAAGCAGCATCTACTCAGGAAGAACCGGCCGCCATCTCCGAAGAATCATCGACCGAAACTGATTCCAGCGCTAAGAGTTCTGTTCGGGACGAAGCGCCAGCCGAACCAACTCCTGCTCCAGCCGAACCAACTCCTGCTCCAGCCGAAACACCTGTCGCTGCAGTAAAACAACCAGCCAGCTGGCCGGGGAAAGTGGCTCTGGTAGTGTCTTTCGTTGCACTAGGCGCTGCAGGCTACCTTTACTGGCAGTCCATGCAGACCCAGCAGCAAAATCAAGCGCTACAGGCCAGCATCAACTCTCAGGTAGAGCAGCAGCTGAATCAAGCCCGTAGCGGCCTGAAGCAAGATGTTGCGGCAATGAACCAGCAGATAGGCCAGCTGCAACAGAGCGCCAGTAATGACAAGGCAAATATCGACAAACTGCAGGATCGTCTGACCCGCAGTATTCAGCAGGTCACTGCAAAACAGCATAACAGCCGCAAAGACTGGCTGCTGGCTGAAGTGGAATACCTGCTGCGTCTGGCTAACCAACGTGTCCTGATGGAGAAAACTCCGGATGGCGCATTGCAACTGCTGAAATCAGCAGACAAGATCCTGCAGGAAACCGACGACGTCAGCATTTACGATGTTCGTAAAGCACTGGCTGCGGATATTGCGGCATTAGAAGGCGTTCCAAAGCTTGATGCTGAAGGCGTCTTCCTGAAACTAGGCGCAATGACCACGCATGTAAACCAGCTACGAGTCATCCCAGTAACAGCCAGCGAAGAGCTTCCGAAACTAATTGATGAGATCACCCCTGACACCGTATCCGAATCCTGGAATTCGGGTCTGACAGAGGCATGGAATAGCGCTTCGGACAAACTCAGTAGTCTGGTTGTAATCCAGCAGCGTGACGAGCCGGTAGAGCCACTACTCTCCCCGGATCAGAAGTACTACCTGCAACAGAACCTGTTACTGATGCTTGAGCAGGCCCAGCTGGCGCTACTGCAGCGTAAGCAGAAGGCGTATGACAATGCACTGGTTAAGGCTGAAGAGTGGGTTAGCACCTACTTCGAAGCCGAAGACAGCGCTACTCAAGCGCTGATCAGAGGCCTCGGTGAAGCTAAGAAAGTACAGGTCGCGCCTGAAATTCCTACTATTTCCGGTTCTCTTAACAGCCTGAAAGATTACCTTAGCCGGATGGCTAAGCTGAAACAGGAAGGGGCCGCATAATGAAAAAAGCGATTATCTTCCTGTTGGCGATTGCGGTGCTGTTTGGTGCTGCGACCGTCGGCGAGCTGATGGTTAAAGACAGCGGCTATGTGCTGATCGCTTTCGACAACACGACCGCAGAGACGACTCTATGGGCGTTTTTGGTCTTTGTCGCGGTGATCTTTGTTGTACTGCACCTATTGCTGAACCTGCTTGGTAAAGCCCGTGTACCTACAGCACGACTGCGTGACTGGGGTATTCGCCGTCGCCATCTGGCAGCTCAGCGGAAGACACTGAAAGGCCTGCTCGCTCTCTCTGAAGGTAACTGGTGGAAAGCACAGCGCTTCCTGAGCCAGGGAGCTAGTGACGCAGATATTCCGCTGATTAACTATCTGGCGGCTGCACGTGCGGCTCACGAACAGGGCAATGATGATGCAGCTGATGAGCTGCTGAACAAGGCACGTCTCGATACGCCTCAGGCTGATGTTGCTATCGGCATCACCCAGGCGCAGATCCAGCTGTCCCGCGGCCAACTCGAACCTTGTCTGGCAACACTGCTGCGCCTGCGTCAGCAAGCACCAAAAAACAGCTTTATTATGCGCCTGCTAAAAGATGTCTATATTCAGCTGAAAGACTGGGATGGCATGAGCAAGCTGTTGCCAGAAATGCAGCGCCATAGCGCACTCAGCAAAGAGAAGCTGGAAGCTCTGCAGCGCCAGTGCTACCTCGCGATCATGCAGAACAGCCTGAGCAACCTGGGCGCAGAGACTGAAGATAAAGAACGTCTGGCGACTCTGACCCGCAACTGGCGCAACATACCAGACAACATCAACCGCGATGAAGAGCTGGTGAAATGCTACACCGGCCTGCTGATGGAAGCTGGGGCTGAGGGTAAGGCAGAGACCTTCCTGAAGGATCTGATCAAACGTCAGTGGGATGAGCGATTGGTGAATCTGTACGGCCGTATCGCCGGCGATTCTCCGGCGCGTCAGCTGGACACCGCTAAAGGCTGGCAGAAGGAGCACTCTGATAGTGCAAGCCTGATGCTAACTCTGGGTCGCCTGTCGATGCGTAATGAGCATTGGGGCAAAGCGATCGAATTCTTTGAACAGAGCCTGCAGCTGGAGCCATCAACTGAAGCTTATAGCGAACTGACACGCCTGCTGCAGCACCTTGGGGAGTCCGAGCGTTCACAACAGGTGATGCAACAAGGCCTGGCACTGCTGGGTCAGGATCTGCCAGCGTTACCTATGCCAGAGCAGAAAGCTGCGGCTTCCTGATCAGCGCATAGAAACAAAAAATCCCGCTGAATGCGGGATTTTTTTATGCCTGAGTGTTCGCTTAGGCTTTTGCTGGCCGCGGTGCGTAAGAGAACACATCCGAATGCATCTGCTGCTGGCTGAAGCCCTTATCTTCACAAGCATCCAACAACGCATACACCATCGCAGGTGATCCGCTGGCAAAGACCTCTACATTCTCAAAGCTGGAGAAGTCTTCCAGTACTGCCGCTGGCAGCAAGCCAGTACGACCATTCCAGCCAGGACTGTTTTCCGGCTCACTTACAACCGGGATAAAATGGACGTTGGTGTGCTCTGCAGCCCACTGCTGTGGCAGACGCTCAAGATACATATCTTCCTCAACGCGCGCACCCCAGTAAATATAGATCGGGTTAGAATGCTGATTCGCCAGCAGGTGCTCTACCACACTTTTCACCTGCGCGAAGCCGGTGCTTGCTGCGGCAAAAATAACCGCGGTATCTGCCGCAATCTTTTCCGCCTGCAGGTAGCACTCACCTTTCGGAATCTCTATCTCAACGGTAGGATTATTTTGCAGATGCTGAACAATCGCATTCGACATTTCACTGTCCGGGATATGGCGAATATGCAGTTCCAGCTCACGCCCCTGCTCCGGCGCTGAGCCGATAGAGAAAGACGCCTGCTTGCCGTCCGGCAGCAGAATATCGAGATACTGCCCGGCATGAAACTCTGCCGCCAGAGTTCCTGTTGCAGGAAGATGCAGCCTTACCCGATAAACATCATGATTCAGCTGCTCTATTTGAGTAATGTCACAAACCAGTTTCTTCACTGATAACTCTCCAGGTGCCAGAAGCCCCTTTATCTTCACCCTTACATCTGTCAGCGGGACACTGGTACAGGCCAGCGCCACTGCAGGGCATTCCGTTTCATTATCGCTGCTATCTATCAATTTTGCCGGGTAACGCTGCTGTAAGCGCCCCTCTAGCAGCTCTGCTTCACATATTTCACAGACTCCGTTGCGACAGCTTGTGCGCATCCGGTAGCCATAACGCTGCATTGTCTGCAGCAGGGTTTCCCCATTTTCAGCCACTAACCGGTACTGATCATTGAGCACCAGTCGGTAGAAATCAGCCATGATCGTCAAAGATACCCAAATCATCCCAGATCTGGTCGACTTTATCTTTTACCTCTTGGTCCATCTCGATCGGCACACCCCATTCACGGGTCGTCTCACCTTCCCACTTGTTAGTCGCATCCATCCCCATTTTGGAACCCAGCCCTGATACCGGAGAAGCAAAGTCGAGGTAGTCGATCGGCGTGTTATCGATCATTACCGTATCCCGCTGAGGGTCCATCCGGGTGGTAATCGCCCAGATAACATCATTCCAGTCACGTGCATTCACATCATCATCACAGACGATGACAAACTTGGTGTACATAAACTGTCGCAGGAACGACCAGACACCCAGCATGATGCGTTTGGCATGCCCCGGATACTGTTTCTTAATTGTCACTACCGCCAGTCGGTAGGAACAACCTTCAGGCGGCAGATAAAAATCGACAATCTCCGGGAACTGCTTCTGCAGAATGGGAACAAAGACTTCATTCAGTGCCACACCCAGAATTGCACACTCATCAGGTGGTCGTCCGGTGTAGGTACTGTGGTAGATCGGCCGGTTACGCTGGGTAATACGCTCAACCGTAAACACCGGGAAGCTATCCACTTCATTGTAATAGCCGGTGTGGTCACCAAAAGGTCCTTCATCAGCCATCTCGTCAGGATCGATGTAACCTTCAAGAATAAATTCCGCACTGGCAGGGACCTGCAGATCACTGCCTATACACTGCACGACTTCTGTCTTACCGCCACGCAGCAAACCTGCAAAGGCATATTCAGACAATGTGTCGGGGACAGGTGTCACAGCTCCCAGAATAGTTGCCGGATCAGCGCCAAGCGCTACAGCAACCGGAAATGGCTTGCCAGGGTTTTGCTCTTTCCATTCACGGAAATCGAGCGCACCGCCGCGATGTGCCAGCCAACGCATGATCAGTTTGTTACGCCCAATCAACTGCTGGCGATAGATACCGAGATTCTGACGCTCCTTGTTTGGTCCACGCGTCACGACCAACGGCCAGGTGACCAATGGCCCTGCATCTCCGGGCCAGCAGGTCTGGATCGGCAGCTTGTAGAGATCGACATCATCCCCTTCGATCACTTCAGTCTGACAAGGCGCCTTACGAACCACTTTTGGCCCCATATTCAGCACCTGCTTAAAGACCGGCAGCTTCTCCCAGGCATCTTTCATCCCTTTCGGCGGCTCCGGCTCTTTTAGCTGCGACAGTACCTTACCTACTTCACGCAGCGCTGTGACGCTCTCCTCACCCATACCCAGGGCAACGCGCTCCTGAGTACCGAACAGATTCGCCAATACCGGATAGTCGTAACCAACCGGGTTTTCAAACAGCAGAGCAGGCCCGCCTTTACGCAGGGTCCGATCACAGATTTCAGTCATCTCCAGATTAGGATCAACCGGCTGCTTAATACGCTTTAACTCGCCGCGCTCCTCCAGCATCTGGATAAAGTCACGAAGGTCTTTGTACTTCGGTGTCGACATATCTTTTACTACCCCAGGCCGGAGCCTGAAATTCGTGGTAACCACATGAATATCAGGGAATACCCCACGCAAAAAAAAAGGTAAGCGTCGGACGCTTACCCTTTTATCAGCTAACCAAGCTTACTTCCGCTTCATCGAGAGGAAGAACTCATCGTTGGTTTTAAAGTCTTTCAGCTTATCGATCACAAACTCAGTCGCTGCGGAGTCTTCCATTGGATCCAGCAGCTTACGCAGAATCCACATACGCTGCAGTTCATCTTCGGTTGTCAGCAGGTCTTCGCGACGAGTACCGGAACGACGGATATTGATCGCCGGGAACACGCGCTTCTCAGCAACTTTACGATCCAGGTGTACTTCAGAGTTACCTGTACCTTTAAATTCCTCGAAGATAACTTCATCCATCTTGGAACCGGTATCAACCAGTGCCGTTGCGATGATTGTCAGGCTACCGCCCTCTTCGATATTACGAGCAGCACCGAAGAAACGCTTAGGACGCTCCAGAGCATGCGCATCAACACCACCGGTCAGTACCTTACCGGATGACGGGATCACAGTGTTGTAGGCACGCGCCAGACGAGTGATGGAATCCAGCAGGATTACCACATCTTTTTTGTGCTCGGTCAGGCGCTTAGCTTTTTCTAGCACCATCTCTGCAACCTGAACGTGACGTGATGGCGGCTCATCAAAGGTAGAAGCTACGACTTCGCCGCGAACAGTACGCTGCATTTCGGTTACTTCTTCCGGACGCTCGTCGATCAGCAGTACGATCAGGTATGTTTCCGGGTTGTTACGGGTGATGCTGTTTGCAATGTTCTGCAGCATCAGCGTCTTACCCGCTTTTGGCGGCGATACGATCAGCGCACGCTGGCCTTTACCCATTGGGCAAACCAGATCGATAACGCGCGCGGTCAGATCTTCCGTACTACCGTTACCCAGCTCCATTCGCAGACGGTTCTGCGCAAACAGTGGAGTCAGGTTTTCAAACAGGATCTTGCTCTTTGCGTTCTCTGGCTTGTCATAGTTAATTTCATTAACTTTCAGCAGGGCAAAGTAGCGCTCGCCATCTTTTGGTGGGCGAATTTTACCGGCAATAGTGTCGCCGGTACGCAGGTTAAAACGACGGATCTGACTAGGTGAAACATAAATATCGTCAGGGCCCGCCAGATAAGAGGAGTCTGCGGAACGCAGGAAACCAAAACCATCCTGCAGGATTTCCAGAACACCATCACCGTAAATGTCTTCGCCGCCTTTGGAGTGGCGCTTCAGGATCGCAAAGATAACGTCCTGTTTACGGGAACGGGCAAGATTGTCCATGCCCATCTCTTTGGCAATGTTCAGTAGCTCTGGAACACTTTTTCTTTTTAGTTCGGTAAGGTTCATAGGTTTTGACAGGAGTCAGAAGGACTCGTTAAGAATGGGAATCGGGGATGTTAAGAGTTTAGGAACAATAGAAACCAGGGATTCTTAACCGATAGACACTGAGGAATCCCGACCGGCTTAATATAATCGCTATCCTGATACCTGTCCAGCATACCGGGAGAGAAAGTCTTTCCGCTCCCGGTGCAGACAACACAACCTTACAGGTTAGCGTCGATGAAAGCAGCCAGCTGGGACTTAGACAGCGCACCAACCTTAGTTGCTTCAACGTTACCGCCTTTGAACAGCATCAGGGTAGGAATACCACGGATACCAAATTTTGGCGGAGTTTCGTTGTTTTCATCAATGTTCAGCTTGCAGATTTTCAGCTTGCCTTCGTATTCTTTAGCAATCTCTTCCAGTACAGGAGCGATCATCTTACAAGGACCACACCACTCAGCCCAGTAATCAACCAGGACTGCACCTTCTGCCTTTACAACCTCATCTTCAAAGGTCGCATCGCTGACATTTACGATGTTCTCGCTCATGAATTCTTTCTCCAATGCGCCAGTAATATTGGCACTTGTTCAATCAGAAAGGGTTCGATAATAACACCCGGTGTCAAAAAAAGTGAATACTCTTCCACTATTGTTGTAACAAAGGCTTTTGCACTCATCGCTTGCAAATATGCACGCAGCCTCTGCAAATGACCTTTATCAAAGCTATACAACTGCGCCACCGACGCAGTTTTGATAGGCTATAGCAAAACAGTTTTGACTTAAGAACGCCTGCATGCAGACAACGGATAACACTACCGAAGCGCCTTTAGTGGCAGCCATCGATTTAGGCTCTAATAGCTTTCATATGGTCATTGCCCGACTTTTTCAAGATGAACTAAAGCCGCTGGAGATAATGTCGGAGAAAGTCCAGCTGGGTGCTGGGCTTGATCAGGATAAAAATCTGAGTGATGAAGCCTGCCAGCGCGGCCTCGACTGCCTCAGCCGTTTTGCTCAGCGTATCAGTGATATTCCTCGCGACTCTATTCGCATAGTGGCTACTAACACCCTGCGCCAGGCCAGGAACCGCCGAGTGTTTCAACGTGAAGCTGAGAAACTTTTGGGTGTACCCATGCAGGTAATCGCAGGTCGTGAGGAAGCACGGCTGATCTACCTGGGTGTATCCCATACTCTGGCGGACGACAGCGGATCACGGCTGGTAATTGATATCGGCGGCGGCAGCACCGAATTTATCGTCGGCGAACGTTTCGAGTCGCGCCTGCTGGAAAGCCTGCAGATTGGCTGTGTCAGTTACAGCCGCAAGTATTTTGCTGACGGCAAGCTGACACGCACCAACTTCCAGCGCGCGGTTTACGCCGCACAGCGCGAACTGCAAGCTATTCAGCGCGAATACTGTGAACATGGCTGGCAGAGCTGTGTCGGCTCATCCGGCACCGCTAAAGCGATTCGTAACGCCTGCCAGGCCCTTGGCTTCAGCGAAGAGGGCATCACTCGCAAAGGACTGACGCAATTAAAAGAAGAGATTCTCAGCTTTGACACTATAGATGAACTGGAAGTCGTTGGCGTCAAGCCAGAACGTACGGCGGTACTACCTGCGGGCGTAGCCATCATGGCAGCAATCTTCGACTCTCTGCAGATTGATCAGATGACCTTTTCTGATGGTGCGCTGCGGGAAGGCGTACTCTATGATATGGCGGGCAGACTGCATCATGAAGATGTCCGGGTACGCACCATCACGGCGCTGGCGGATCGCTACCATGTTGATCAGGCCCAGACTATGCGAATCGAAAGCACGCTTATGCAGTTGTTTACCCAGGTCCGCAACGACTGGGATCTGGATGACAGCAACTTACGCGATATGCTGCATTGGGCGGCCCGCTGTCACGAGATAGGACTGGCAATCTCCCATAGCCAGTTCCATAAACATAGTGCCTATCTGGTGATGCATTCCGATCTACCAGGCTTCACTCAACTGGAACAGCAGTTATTAGCAGTTCTGGTTCGAGCTCACAGGCGCAAATTCCCAGTTGATGAATTCCTACAGCTTCCGGACCGATATCAGGAAAGCTATCGCCGACTCGCTATCCTGCTGCGTCTGGCTATCCTATTGCACCGTAACCGCAGTATGAACCGCCTGCCGGATATTCAGCTCAAAGCCAGTCAGCAGACGTTATCGATCAGCTTCCCTGATGACTGGCTAACACACTACCCACTGACTCAGGCGGAGCTGGAACAGGAAACTGAATATCTGAAAAACGCCGGCTATAAAATTAAGCTAACGACTTAAAAACCAGCTAAACAAAGCGGGTGCTAGCCACTGCCTGAAACGGCCCTCGCGATATTCCATAAAGCCGATATGACCACCATATCGGCTTACTTCCAGCTCAATCGCGTCAGACAAGCGATACTGTATCAAGGATCGATGAGGCACCATCGGATCATCCTCTGCCTGTAGCAGCAGAGTCGGACATTTGATGTGTTGTAACCAGGGCCCGCTGCTGGCCTGCAGATAATAGTCATGGACATTGCGAAACCCATGTAACGGCGCCGTGACAGCATCATCATAGTCGAAGAAGTCACGACACTCAGTTAATGGCTTGCGCGGGATTCCTCCCGGCATTGCAACGGCTACAGCCTTTTGCTGATAGGCTCGCTTCAACAAACCGATCAGATAATGCTGATAAACCTGAGAGAAGCCTCGTCGCATTTTGCGCGCTGATGCTGCAAGCTCCAGCGGTGCACAAACTGCGGCCGCAGAATCTAGCAACAGGGCCTCTTCCCGCTCCCCCAGCAACTTTAGCAACATATTTCCACCAAGAGAGAATCCAAGCCCCCACAGCACTCTGCCCGGAAAGCGCTTAGTCAGCATTCTGAGTAGCTCCGATGCATCTCCGGTTTCTCCAGAGTGATAACTGCGTGGTTTAAGATTGGGTTCACCGCTACAACCCCTGAAGTGCATCAGTACCACTGACACGCCTCGCCCCGCGGCTTCTGAAAACAAGTTACGGATGTAAGGCGAGTACTCGCACCCGGCGAGGCCATGAAAGACCACCAGCAGCGGTTGTTGGGGGTTAGGATCATGCCAGACCAGATCGACGAAATCGCCATCTCTGAGATAGAAGCGCTCGGGATCTGTTTGCAGCTCCGGTAACGGTAGCATCCGCGGAAGCAGAGTTTGCAGGTGAGGATTGCGCAACCAGCGTTGCGGACGGAATGGTTTCATAGCTACATGATGCCAGAAACAAAAAAGCCCTGCTGAATGAGCAGGGCTTTTCTTACAGAGGCTTCAGCTTACTTCTGCTGTGGGCCTGCTGCGATGATACCTTCAGCAACACCTTCGAACTTCTCGAAGTTAGTTACAAACTGACCGATCAGGTCGTTTGCAGTTGCGTCGTAAGCACCTTTGTCAGCCCAAGTTTCACGCGGGTTCAGCAGCTCAGACTCAACGCCAGGTACCGCTTTAGGTACTGTCAGGTTGATGCCTTCCAGGTGTTCAGTTTCAACATCCTTCAGCGCACCATTCTGAATTGCAGAGATAATGCCACGCGTTGTTGGAATGCTGAAACGCTCACCAGTGCCGTAAGCACCGCCAGTCCAGCCAGTGTTTACCAGGTAAACCTGAGAACCGAACTCTTCGATACGTTTCATCAGCAGCTCAGCGTATTCGCGAGCAGGACGTGGGAAGAAAGGAGCGCCGAAGCAGGTAGAGAAAGTAGACTTGATGCCACCACCAGAACCCATTTCCGTAGAGCCCACCAGTGCAGTGTAGCCAGACAGGAAGTGGTAAGCAGCAGCTTCTTTAGTCAGGATAGAAACCGGAGGCAGTACGCCTGTCAGGTCGCAGGTCAGGAATACAATCGCCTGAGGCTCGCCACCCATGTTGGTTTCAGTACGCTTTTCAACGTGCTGCAGCGGGTATGCACAACGGCCGTTCTCGGTCAGAGAGGTATCGTTGTAGTCAGCCGTGCGGTTTTCGTCCAGAACGACGTTTTCAACAATCGCACCGAAACGGATCGCGTCCCAGATGATTGGCTCGTTCTTTTTGCTCAGATTGATAGTCTTAGCGTAGCAGCCGCCTTCCAGATTGAAGACAACGCCTTTGCCCCAGCCATGCTCGTCATCACCGATCAGGTAACGGTCAGGATCAGCAGACAGGGTAGTCTTGCCGGTGCCGGACAGGCCGAAGAACAAAGTAGTGCTATCGTCTTCACCAACGTTAGCAGAACAGTGCATTGGCAGCACGTCTTTCTCAGGCAGCAGGAAGTTCTGCACTGAGAACATCGCTTTCTTCATTTCACCGGCGTAGCGCATGCCAGCCAGCAGTACTTTGCGCGCAGCAAAGTTAATGATCACGCAACCATCAGAGTTAGTGCCGTCACGCTCCGGGTCACACTGGAAACCGGCTGCGTTCAGGATCTGCCACTCTTCTTTCGCCTTCGGGTTGTACTCAGAAGGACGGATGAACAGGTTCTGACCAAACAGGTTCTGCCATGCAGTCTCTGTGGTCATATTCACTGCCAGATAGTGGCTCGGATCGGAGCCAACGTGCACCTGTGCAGAGAAACGTTCACGATCCGCCAGATAAGCTTCTACCCGATCCCATAGGGCGTCGAACTTATCTGCGTTGAAAGGACGGTTGATATTACCCCAGTCGATAGCATCGGCAGTGCTAGGCTCTTCAACGATGAAACGATCCATCGGTGAACGACCGGTTCTTTTTCCCGTAGTTACAACCAGCGCGCCGGTATCGGCCAGAGTACCTTCACCGCGCTCGATTGCCTTTTCAACCAACTGAGCTGGGGTCAGATTGGTATGAACGGTTGTGACTGATTCTTTGGTCATTACTGGATTCCCTTGGCTAAAAGCCAAAACGTTACCTGAATAGCAAAAAGACCCGCCTGCGCCCCATTCGCAGAGAATTCGGAGTATTCGTTATTATTTTCTGGGGCGGCGTATTATCGCACAATCATCTGGTCAAAAACCATGCACCCTTGGTGCACAATTGGTCGATTTTTTTCCACGCCTGAGAATAAAGAGTTAGCTACTTATTCCTTTACAACAGAGTCGCATCGAAACAGTAAGTAGCTACCCTTATTTTGTCCGTCAGATTCCCCGTCAATGAACCTGGTCGGACTTATCGACCGCTGCGCTATCACTGAACATCGCCAGGATATCGGTCTTATCAAAATGGTACTGTTCATTGCAGAACTGGCAGCTGATCCCGACTTCGCCGTCTTCTTCACAGATCTCCAACAGCTCGTCCTGAGTCATAAACTTCAACGCATTACCACAGCGCTCCCGAGTGCAATCGCAACCGAACTGTAGTTCGTCGGCATCATACAGACGGCACTTTTCTTCGTGGAACAAACGGAACAGCAGGGTTTCGTTATCCAGTGTCAGCAGCTCTTCGCTTTTCAAGGTTGAGCCGAGATGAGAGATACGGTCCCAGTCCTCTTCGCTATTACCTTCTGCTGGCATCACCTGCAACAACATGCCTGCGGCCTGTTCATCATCTACCGCCAGATGCAACTGGGTTGGTAGCTGCTCAGACTGTTCGAAGTACGCCTGCAAGCACTGACTAAGATTATCACCCTCCAGCGGTACAACGCCCTGATAACGCTTGCCATTTTCAGGCTCTATCGTGAGTGCAAGGCGGCCTTCTTTCAGCAAGTCACGAAATCCGGCTTGTTCTGGGAGATCACCGTCAAAGCGGGCGATCGCTCGCAGGTCATGCTGATGGTTAATTTCTGCCATCAGCACCTTTACCGATCCTTCACCGGCAGCCTGTAGCATCAGTCGACCATCAAATTTCAGTGTCGAACTAAGCAAGCTTACCGCTGCCATCATTTCACCCAGAACCTGCTGGATCACAGGAGGATACTGATGGCGATCCATCACCTCACGATAGCTATCCTTGAGGCCGACTACGACGCCACGGATATCAATTTCTTCGAACAGCACACGCTGAATCTGATCAGGGTTACTCATGAACTTTCTCAACAGGAAGGGTCACAGCCTGGTCTCTGAAGCCATCGCTAGAGGCCAGCGCTGCGCAGTGTTAACATTTGCCCGCTATTTTATCATAGGATGCTTTGCCACTTCAGTGGTTGACGTAAACGAATTGCATCGACATTGACGGACTCAGGTATGAACAACTCCATTACCGTTTATCCGAGCCAGTGGCGGCTCAAGCCACTGATCTCTTTACATCTGGTAGCCATCGCTCTGCTGGCCAGTTTTGTGTTCCCGGCAGGACACGCAATCTGGCGGGAGCTGGACAGCGCAATTTTCTTTACCCTTAACGGTACGCTGGCAGATGGTGGTAGCTGGACCCGGTTCTGGGCCTATATGAACATGCGTGCAGGGGATACTGTTCCTGCGGTACTGATGCTTATCGCGCTGACATTCCCGGGCTTTGGTTTCCGTAGAGAGCAGCTGCAGCAAGCGATCACCGGCTTTCTCGTGCTGCTGACCCTTTCTTACCCGGTCCGCGAAATCCTCTATCAGGTTGCAGGCAGTTATGGCCTGAGCGGCAAAAGTGCCTCGCTGGTGCTGGAACCATCTTATCGCCTCAACTCCCTGGCTCCAGATATCCCGGCCAAGGACCACGCATACTCCAGTTTCCCAGGTGACCATGCCACTGTGCTGATCTGCTGGGCAGGATTTATCGCCCTGAACAACCGTGCCAAAGCGGCCGCAGGCGCCATACTGGTGGCGCTGTTCTTTATGTTGCCGCGTATTATCGGTGGCGCGCACTGGTTCACCGATAATTTTGTCGGCGGAATGTTTGTTGCACTAATCACTCTGGCTTGGGCGTTTTATTCACCGGTGTTCAGCTGGTGTACCCGCCAGGCAATGCGGGCGATGACTCCGTTCTACCGTCTCTGTGGCAAGCTGCCGCTGATCGGCCTGTTGCCATTCTTTGCAGCTACCCGGGATCAGTCTTCGAAAGACTGATCCTTGAAACCACGAATCTGGCGACGGTCTTTCTTATTAGGCCGTTTTGCCGGACTCATATCCGCACTGCGCATCAATTTCCGGCGCTCGGCTTCCTCTTCACGGCGCTTCAGGCTGGCTTCAGTCTCGCGATAAAGCTTCTGCGCTTCCGGTGCACCGCGACGCTGATCAGACAGCTCCACCACTTCTATCTCTTTTTCGTCGTAACCCTGGCGAATCTCCAATAAAGCACCAATCTCAACATTGCGGCTGCACTTACAGCGCTGGCCGTTGTAATGGACCTTGCCACCGTCGATCATCTGCTTAGCGACCGCACGGGTCTTATAAAAACGGGCTGCCCACAACCACTTATCAAGGCGAACCTTTTCCATACTGCTACTCTTCTGTATCCGGGAATATATCTTTGAAGTGTTCGACTGCGCTGTACCCATCTATCTGGCGCGGCGGCCTCTGGCTGTCAGGCTGAACAATCGATAACAGATGACGGATACCATACTGCCGGGCAGAGTCCAGCACCCTCAGGTTATCATCGATCAGCAAGGTGCGGTCGGGGTTAAAGGGTTCGACCTCCTGCAACAGATCCCAAAATGCAGGGTCCTCTTTCGGCAGACCAAAATCATGGGCACAGATCACCGCATCGACCCGCTGATCCAACTGAGTAATCTCAACTTTCAGGTCAAGGCTGCCGTGATGAGCATTGGTCACTATCACCGAACGCATATCAGAGCGCTGCAAGCGATCCAGAAAATCTGTGACATGAGGACGAAAGGCGATTTTATCGACTACTTCTGTTTTCATCGCCGCGATATCAACACCCAGCTGTTCACTCCAGTAATCGATGCAATACCAGTTCAGAGTGCCCTGCTCGCGTGTGATACGATCATGCAGGTGCGCCCGCGCCTGCTGCTCGTCGATCTGATGCTGTTCTGCATAACGAACAGGCAGATGTTCGAGCCAGAAGTAGGAATCAAAATGTAGGTCGAGAAGTGTACCATCCATATCGAGCAGGACAGTATCAACGGATTGCCAGTTCACCATAATAATCTGCAACGTTACCAATCAGGGAAAAGTATGCCGACAAAGCCGGATATATTGAAGACTAACACTGTTTGCGAAAGCCGTTTATTTCAGGTTGAGGCATTGGACCTGAGATTCAGTAATGGTGTGGAGCGTCGTTACGAGCGTTTGGCCAGCCGCGGGCACGGCGCAGTGATGATCGCCGCGGTTGATGATCAGCAAAATATACTGCTGATCAGGGAGTACGCAGCAGGTGTAGAAGATTATGTTCTGACGCTACCGAAAGGCTTAGTTGATCCGGGTGAAACACCATTGGAAGCCGCTAACCGCGAGCTACAGGAAGAAGCGGGCTTTGCCGCACGACAGCTAAAGCCGATCAAAGAAATGACCACAGCTCCCAACTATATGGGGCACAAATTAACGGCGGTACTGGCGCAGGACCTTTACCCATCAGTGCTCGAAGGTGATGAGCCTGAACCACTGGAAGTTGTTCACTGGCCGCTATCGCAACTGGACGATTTGGTGGCTCGGGATGATTTCAACGAAGGCCGTTCCATTGCCGCACTATTTATGGTTCGCGCCCTGCTGGAGAGCGCAGCATGACCGAATTGACACCCGCACTGGTTGAAGCGGTACTGAACTGCAGCCGCGAGGCCGGCCAGGCAATTATGGAGATCTACCGACAACCAGAAGTAGAGATCACGACCAAAGCCGATCAGTCACCGGTGACCACAGCAGATCTGGCAGCTCACGCTGTGATTAACCGAGCCCTGACGCAATTGACACCAGATATTCCGCAACTTAGCGAAGAAGCCGCTGATATCCCTTATGCCACTCGCAAACACTGGCAGGAGTATTGGCTAATCGACCCACTGGACGGAACTAAGGAATTTATCCATCGTAACGACGAATTCACCGTCAACATTGCGCTAATCCGCGGGGGGAAAGCTGTTCTGGGTGTGGTATACCAACCGGTCACTGATGAGATTTACTGGGGTATTCCGCAGCAAGGAGCCTGGTATCAGCAGGCGTCTAAGAGCATAAATCAGATAAGCAGTCGAAAACTGGACAGCACGCTGAACGTGATTGGCAGCAGACGTCACGGACAGCAACAGAATGACGCCCTGCTGGCACCACTACAAGCACTTTTCAGCATCCAGACCACCAGCGCAGGCAGCTCGTTAAAGATGTGCCGAATCGCCGCCGGTAGCGCAGACTTTTATCCGAGATTATTTCCCACATCGGAATGGGATACTGCAGCCGCTCAAGCAGTGGTAGAAGGAGCGGGAGGGGTTTTAGTCGATCTGAAACTACAGCCGCTAAGCTATAACCAGAAAGAAAGCCTGCTAAACCCATGGTTTCTGGTAGCAGGCGATCCGGAATTCCCATTCCGGCAACTGGCGTTGCCGGAAGAAAAATCAGCTAGCTGAACAGCTGGCTGATCCACTGGCAACCACCTCTTCAACCTTTTGAGCAAATGCAGGTTCGGAGATCTGGTTACTCATAATGAGTTTCACTTCATTGTCGCTGAAGTGCTTATGAACATAATCCGCAAGACAGTCACACTGCGCTTCAGTTGTGCTGTCGCTAGCCATACAGCCCTGTTTAAAGGGTTCCCAGGTTGAGGAGTTGAGGAAGTTCGCCTTAACAATAAAGACCGATAGCGATACCACAGCAATCCAGAGAAAAATCTTCGCCATTGAATTCATCTTATTATTGTTGGAAGAACAAACCATTCTAGGGATATCCGAAGACACTGGCAGTCAACTTTGGTCTGACACCGGAAACCCTCTGTTGAAATAACATTACTTTTTGTGTCATGAAAACCGTTCAAGGCGGTGCTATTATCTCCTCAGCCAAGTTTGTACCGAACCCAACATCGGTTACAGAGATAACATCACAATTGAGGTGAGCACATATGAGCTTTGAACTGCCGGCGCTGCCATACGCTAAGGACGCCCTGGAACCACACATCTCCGCAGAAACTCTGGATTTCCACCACGGCAAGCACCACAACACTTACGTTGTGAAACTGAACGGCCTGGTACCTGGTACTGAGTACGAAGGTAAATCTCTGGAAGAGATCATCATGTCTGCTCCTGCTGGCGGCGTTTTCAACAACGCAGCTCAGATCTGGAACCACACTTTCTACTGGAACTGCCTGTCTCCAAACGGTGGCGGTGAACCAACTGGCGCGATCGCTGACGCTATCAACGCTAAATGGGGTTCTTTCGAAGCATTCCAGGCTGAACTGAACGACAAAGCAGTTAACAACTTCGGCTCCAGCTGGACCTGGTTGGTGAAAAACGCTGACGGTTCCCTGGAAATCGTTAACACCAGCAACGCTGGCACGCCAATGACTGAAGGTCAGACTGCGCTGCTGACAGTTGATCTGTGGGAGCACGCTTACTACATCGATTACCGTAACGTTCGTCCTGACTACCTGAAAGGTTTCTGGGCGCTGGTAAACTGGGACTTCGCAAACGAAAACTTCGCTGCATAATCGCGAATTTCGTTTTGCTTAAAGCGGGGCTTAGCCCCGCTTTTTTGTGCCTGCAACAACGGCATCAATGCTTGGCAAAGAATCAGCTGCCACTTAAGATGTCAGCTCTATCGATTAAATGGATTTTGCCTATGTCTATCCGACCTCTCGCAACACTGGCCTTAGTTCTGGCAGTTAGCCTGCCAGCCACAGCGTCTGAAATTGCCGTATCGCATAAACTTTCAGCCGTTGTGTCACAGCCCGTCATGCCGCTGTTAAAAGAAGACAAGATGGCAAAGTGCGAAGATGCCGCAGCGAAGGTTGAAAGTTACTGTGTTCGCGCCTGTGTCGATGCCCGTCACCCGCAAGCGCGTGGCTGCCGCTCAATTCGCGACTAATCTGCCGTAAGCAGTGGCTGCAAATGTGGCCACACTGTTTCCAGTAATTTTGGTTGAGCCGCTTCATTCGGATGCAAGCCATCCGATTGCATCAGATTCCAGTCCAGCGCGACCTGCTCCATCAAAAAAGGTACGCGCGGAATCTGATACTGCTGCGCCACACTTTCAAAGAGTTCGAAAAAACCATTGCTATAACGCGGCCCGTAATTAGGCGGTAACCGCACCCCCACCAGCATCGGCTCTGCGCCAGCTTCGTGAACTAACTGAACCAATTTCACTAAATTTTGTCGGATCATCGGTAACGGTGTACCGCGCAGCCCATCATTAGCACCCAGCTCAATCAGTACCAGATCCGGCTGGTATCGTTGCAACAGGTCAGGCAATCGGTTAATACCACCTGATGTAGTTTCGCCACTGATACTGGCATTAGTTACCTGAATAGCGGGCTGCTGGTCGTCAATACGTTGCTGCAACAAACTGACCCAACCTTTTTCAGCGGGCATGCCGTAAGCTGCAGAGAGGCTATCGCCCAGCACCAGAATCTGTTTTGACCATGCTATGCTCGGTAACAGCAGCATGCAGAGTAAAAGGATGTAACCGCGTAACATGAATACCTCTGACAACCCAATTGTTGTATCCGCACAAGATGTCGCAAAACACTTTGTAACACAAGAGCAACGCATTACGCTCTTTGCCGGTTTATCGATGGAGATTAAACGGGGTGAGAGTGTTGCCATTATCGGCCCCTCTGGCAGTGGCAAGTCGACCTTACTGAGTTTACTGGCCGGTCTTGATCAACCCGATAACGGCAGTGTAAGCCTGCTTGGAAACAAACTGTCGGATATGGATGAAGCCAGTCGTGCCCGACTGCGTAGCGAGCGTATCAGCTTTGTTTTCCAGTCGTTCCATCTGCTACCAGAACTGACAGCACTCGAAAATGTGCGCCTGCCGCTGGATATCCGCAATCAGAACAACGCCGAAGAAACCGCGCGCTTGTGGTTGCAGCAGGTAGGACTGGCGGAACGCACTGATCACCTTCCCTCTCAGCTATCCGGAGGAGAACAGCAACGTGTTGCTATTGCACGGGCATTTGCCACTGAGCCTGCCCTGCTGTTTGCAGATGAGCCCACCGGGAATCTGGACGCAGACACTGGCGAACAGATTATCAAACAACTCTTCAGCCTGAATAAACAGCATCAAACCACCCTGCTGCTCATCACCCATGATCCGGAATTGGCCAGCCTCTGTGACCGCTGCTTCGAACTGCAACATGGCGAGTTCAGGGAGCGCGACTGATGATGGATAGTCTTAGCTGGCGTCTGGCCTGGCAGCAAAGCCGACGGAGCCTGCTCAGCCCTGAATGGCGTGCGTTACTGGCAGCGCTGTTGATCGCAATCAGCCTGACGACCATGCTGACCACCTTTGGTGATCGACTACAACAGAGTATTGGCCTACGCAGCGCAGAACTCATGGGTTCAGACCTGACCCTAAGCAGTGGTCGGCCATTGCCAGAGACACCTCTTACCGGCACCGAGATTGAAAGCACGGATGTCTGGCAGTTCCCCAGCATGGCTGAAGCCGGCGAGAACATGCTACTGGTGTCACTACGTGCGATTAACGCGCCTTATCCGTTAAGGGGCGAGCTGGTCACCTCCCCTGCAGCCACAACAGTGATCCCGGAACCTGGCAAGGCCTGGGCAGAAGCACAAGTACTGGAGCGACTAGAGCTTAAGGTTGGCGACCAGATTCAGATCGGCTATTCCACACTGACCATCGACCGCCAGCTTGACAGTTCTCCAGATCGCGGCACCGGCTTCCGCAGTTTCAGTCCGGGTGTCATCATGCGAGCAGATGAACTGGAAGCGACCGGAGTGATCGCGCCCGGTAGCCGTGTGCAATATCGCCGTCTGTTTAAAGGTCCTTCAGAACAAATCACAACACTGGAAAACCAACTCCGCTCTCAACTGGCAGAGAACCAACGGCTATATGTTGCAGGCGGTGAACAACCGGTATCCGGCAGAGCACTGAACAACGCCAGCCGCTTTCTACAGCTGAGTATGCTGTTTGCCCTGCTGCTGGGAGCTCTCACCATCACCCTTAGCCTAAGGCGCTACACCGCAGCACAGCATACCCGTGCAGCGCTGTTGCTAAATATGGGCCTTACCGGAAAGCAGCTACTACAGATCTACGCACAACAGCTGCTCTTTGCCTGGCTACTGTGCGGTGCAATCGGCTTTATCATAGGTATAGGTCTGCAAAACTTGCTCACAGCGATGCTCTCAGACCTGTTGCCCTCACCGGTACCCGGCACCTCGTTCGGAGCTCTACTGGCAGGCCCGTTAGTCGGCCTGATGCTACTGCTGATCACCGGTGTGCCATCGTTTATTCGCCTGAGCCGGGTCTCAGTGATGCAACTGATCCGGGCATCAGATCTGCCCGCTTCACGCACCAGTAACCTACTGCAATGGGCTGGCGGCCTGATTATGGTGCTGATGCTTAGTTTGGCGATGGATAACATTACCGAAGCTCTCACCATGTTAGCTGCTCTGGCCGTTGTCGCCTGGGTTGCAGGCTGGGGGGCGCAATGGCTGCTGCACCGCATTGTCGGACTAATCTCCCATAAACTCCGGCTAGGTGCGCTGCTGAGACTGCGATTACGCCAACAACGCCATTGGCACCGTTTACAGATGTCGGTAATGACACTGCTATTAACCTTGCTGGCAACACTGGGGCTCACCCGAGGCGACTTGCTGCAAAGCTGGCAAACCCAACTTCCGGAAAACACTCCCAACCAGTTCCTGATCAATATCCAGCCCTGGCAAGTGGAACCAGTAGCGCAGTATCTGCAGAGCCATCAGCTTGAAAGCCCGCTCTATCCGATGATCAGAGGCCGAATCAGCGTTGTAAAAGGGATAGAAGTGGAACAATACCCACATCAACACAACGCCTTGCGCCGTGAGCTTAACCTGACCTGGTCAAGCGAACTGCCGCAGGATAATAAACTGGTCAGTGGTGAGTGGTGGCAAGCGGAACAACAGGGACCTCAGATCTCTATCGAACAGTCACTGGCGGAAGGGCTTAATGTCCAGCTTGGAGATCGTCTGGAGTTTAATATAGGCGGTGTGCCTGTCGGAGCAACCATCGCCAGCATCCGCAGCCTGAAATGGGATAACTTTAAGCCAAACTTCTATGTGATATTCAGCCCGGACTCGCTAACCAACCTGCCGGCAACCTATATCACCAGCTATTACCTCTCGCCGGAGCAGCGCCATATCAGTACTACATTGCTGAAACAGCAGCCAACGCTAACACTGATCGACATCGAACAGTGGCTGCAGCAAGCTCAGTCTGTCATCGATAAGCTGATAGACAGCTCGACACTGATATTTGTACTGACGTTATTGGCAGGCTTGTTACTGCTAGCGGCAACGCTGATGCAGGAGATTGAGCGCCGACGTTACCAAAACGCATTACTGCAGACACTAGGCGCGACCCCACAGCAAAGCCGACAACTAGACTTGCTGGAGTTTACCTTGCTTGGGGTGACCTGTGGCCTGTTCGCTGCCGTCGCGACTGAGGGAATACTGGCACTGCTTCATCATCAGATCCTGAAAATAGAAGCGGTTTGGCATCCGGCTAGCTGGGTACTGTTACCAGTGGTTTCGGCAGGCCTATTCAGTGGTATTGGCTATCTGCTACGCCCGGTTTTAACACAGGAAGGTTGCTATCGCCTGCTAAAGCAGGGCGGTTAGGCTAATGCGAGAAAGGGGCTCCCATATCATCAGGAGCCCCTGGCGATTTTAAAGCCCCAATCTAACCTGCGGCTTCAACTCTGCTTTGTCGAGACTAACCTCTGGGAAACAGAGCAGTAAACGATCAGTTGCGACACGATCAAGCAGCAAGGTTTTGATCTTCTCAGACCTTTGCCCCGCCAATTCAGACAGTTGCTGTTCTACCTGCTGTAGTTGTTCGGCGGTCAGCTGATCAGGCGCCAGTTCCAGAGCTGCTATCATCGCCTGTTTATCCGCCGCAACAGCGACACCACAGAGGTTGAGTCGCAGGTTACTGCGCTCCACCATCAGCGCCGAAATTTTATTCAGATAGGCCCTGCCATCAGCGGTCAGCTCGTTCTGTCCCGGCACAAATTGAATGGGCTCAAGATTCACTGAGTTGCTGGCATCCAGTGCCATCTTGCCTAAGGTAATCAACGCACCATAGGGCTGTAGTGCCTGCAGCAGATAGAAGGTAGTGGCATTCTTAACCCCTTTCACCAGCACAGTATTGATGACATCCTGCACACCGAAGTTTGGATCGTCGATATTGCCGCTGATCGGAATATCCATCTCTATATTGCCGTCATCATCCTGAATAATGGAAACGGCAGTCTCCAGAGGCATCGACAACTTCTCAGCATACTCACCCGCTTTGAGCTGATCTCCCTGCTCCAGATTCAGATTAAAGATCTGCACCGAAACTTTGCCATCGAGCTGGCTTTTTACCAGCTTAGAATCGGTACTCAGCTGCAGCTGGCCACTGCGGAGATAGTATCCGGAGTACTTAAGCGCATATGGACTCAAAGCAGGCAACCCCAACCCTTTCAGGTTGAGTTTCCAGGCACCATTCTTTTCACCGCCGTAGAGGTTAATTTTGCCGCTGACATCCAGCTCACTCAGGCGGTTGAATGTTGCTTTCAATTCAAAAGGTGACAGATTGTCCTGACTATTACTGATTCGCGCCAATCGTAACTTTGAAAGATCTATTTCACTCTTGAATACTGGCTTGGTGGAACGGTCGACAAACGACACCCGGTTCTTACCATCAACCGCCAGCTGGCCAATGGCGACTTTGAATGGTGCGGACTTATCATCATTAGCCGAGCTACCCGCTGATAATGTTGCTAAGGCTCGCTGTAGTCGTTCGATATCTTCAGGCTTTGCTGTTTTATCCAAACGCATCTGGGTCTCGCTACCACGTAGCGAAACCCGGCCAATATTGAGGCTATTCAGATCATTAAGCGCTAAATCTGCAATAGAAAGCCGGTTCAGACTGGTCAGCTTTTGTTTACCCGCGAGGCCCAGATTCAACGCCTGAGCATCAGCCGAATTAAGTTTCAGACGTTGAGCATTGTCTTTAATATCCAGTTGGTTGAGCTCCAGTTTCTTAAAACTAAGCAACGGATACTGGTTGCTAAGGGCTGTAGTGACCAATTCAGAAAGGCTGGCTTTACTTATGCCCAAGTCATAGCTCTTCAGATCACTAGAAGAGAGCGTCAGATCGGTCGATAGATCTTTCAGGTTCACACCTAAACGACCATTTTGTTTCATCTCTGCCTGATTTAACTGTGCATCACCAGCGACAGACAGAGACGACTTAGCCGCGTTATACGCTGCTTTTCCCTGCCAATCCAACTTCGCCAGGCTGGCATTTAAGGCCGGCTGAACCACTGACAAAGCGGATAGCCCAAGGTTGCCGTTCAAAGTCAGGTCAACACCGCTTTGAGGGACTTTCACCTCACCCTTTCCTTGCCAGCGCGCTTTCTCTAACTGAAGTTTTTGTGCAGCCTGTTTAGCTTTTACTTTGCTAAGGTTGAGAGTACCTGCCAGTGCGATATGGCCGTTGCCAGCACGCCGGATATCTCCCTGCCATTTGCCACTACCGACCGCAGCCTTTAGCTCTTTACCCTGCTCTAATGACAGACCAGTAAGATCAGTACTACCCTTCAGAGCCAGATCACCCGGTTTTCCATCGTTAAATGCCTGAGAAAAACTGCCTTTCCAGCCAGCGCCCGAAAGCGCCACAAGTTGCTGCGCCTGCTGCGCAGATACACCAGCAAGCGCCAATTGAGATTCACCACTGACAGTTTGCAGTTCACCTTTATCGAGAGCGATATCCACCGCTCCCTGCCAGTCAATTTCCTTCGCTTTGGCTTTCAAACCAGTCTGAGAGAAGGATAGGTCCGAAACCGTTGCCCGGCCTGAAGGCTTAACCTCGATTTTCTCGCCATTCAGATCAGCTTTCACCTCCAGGTCGAGATCGACCACAGCCTTTAGCTCAGGCAGGAAAGGTGCAGTGACCGACTGCAGCGGGAACTGATCGAGTTTTAGCGCTAATACTGATTTTTTATTTTCCGGCAGCGGTGTGGCGGTGGTGTTCAGGCTGAAATCAGAGCCATTCAACTGCCCCGTCAGGTCAACTTCTGTTGGCTGATCTTTCTGCCAGAAATACAGACGCCTGAGCTCACCTGATTGCACTGAGATCTGATAATGCTGAGGGGTCATATCGGCCACCCAGTTCAGCCGATCAAGATTCAAACGATCAATACCGAACTGCCATGCTGTAGGAGTTTCAACGGAAGACTGGTCAGATTCCTGATCCTCACCGCTATTGGTTAGCGCTGCCAGATCAACAGTGCCCAAAAGCATCTGCTGATCCTCTATCCGAATACCGGAGTCCAATCCCTGTATGGACAACTCGGTAATCAGAAGGCGCTTATCCAGCAAACTTCCGTAATCAAGATCCACCAACAAACGGTTTAACACCAACGGCAGCTTGTCAGGATGCTGGGCAACCAGCTCTTGTATCTCGACCCTGCCGCGAAACCAATCGATATTCAGCGCTTTAAAGCTCGCAGTTTCAGCACCATTGCTACGCAACCAGATCACCACCTGATCCCGCACCACATAGGGAAGGTTATGTATCAATAGTCCTATCAGAACCAGACCAGCAACCAGCCAGCGTAATCCTTTCATAATCCAGCATCCTTCGATAACAACCGAACCAACTCATTCTACTAGCCAACGGAAAACACTCTCGGCAAGACCTGAGCAGTGTCTATATTCCATCAGGACCGCTTCTTATAGTGCAAAAGCATTACAGACAATATGGTTATTGCCTGTGGCTATATCTTAACCAGCAATCCTGATAAACTTCGCGGCCGAATATGGCAGTCCGATACCATATTCACAGTTCTATGCTTAAACCTATAATTACCTATAAAGAGGTTATTTCCAATGGCCGAATATGACCCGAATTTCCGCGATGGCTCTGGTGGCATCTGGATCCTGATCAACCTGGCTGCGATCCTGTGGATCACCATGCCTGCCAGCATCGCCCTGAGCAACATTCAGTGGTAAGAGCTGACGGCTATGCGCCAGTATAAGATTGGCCAAATTGCCAAAGCATCAGGCCTCAGCGTCGAGACGATTCGTTACTACGAACAACGGGGCCTGATACCTCCTGCTGACCGGCTTCCCTCCGGTTACCGCATCTACCAGCAACAAACGCTGGATCAACTGCACTTCATCATTCGCTGTAAAGAACTGGGCTTTAGCCTGGATGACACACAACAGATGATAGAGCTGCAGCAACAACCGGAACTGTCCTCAGCGGCAGTAAAAGCTCGCATTGATCAGCATGTAGAAGAGATAGAACAGAAGATTTCGGATCTGCAGCAACTGAGCGAATCGCTACAGGCACTATCACGTAGCTGCGATGGTGATGGTAAGGTCGCCGACTGCCCGATCATACGTTCACTCAGCGACAACTGAATAGAGCGCGAAGCCTGCTCAGGCAGACTCCGCCATAGTGCAACTCAGCCTTATTTAGGGCTGATCACCTCAACGCCCTGCTCAGTACCCATCAGGATAATATCAGCACCACGATTAGCGAACAGGCCATTGGTAACAGCACCAACGATATTGTTCAGGTCACGTTCCAGCGCTTTCGGATTCTCGATCTCCAGATCGTGGATATCCAGGATAATGTTGCCGTTATCTGTTACAAAGCCTTCACGATAAACCGGCTGGCCACCTAACTTGCAGAGTTCACGAGCAACCTGAGAGCGTGCCATCGGAATCACTTCAACCGGCAGCGGGAAAGCACCCAACAGATCAACCTGTTTAGTTGAATCGACAATGCAAACAAACTCTTTCGCAACCGCAGCAACGATTTTTTCGCGGGTTTGCGCACCGCCGCCACCTTTGATCAGATTCAGGTTCGGATCAAACTCGTCAGCACCATCGACGTAGACTTCCATCTCTACCACTTCGTTCTGACTGAAGACTTCAATGCCGTGACCTTTCAGACGCTCTGCAGTCGCTTCAGAGCTTGCCACTGCACCGCGGAACAGGTTTTTAATCTGCGCCAGTTCATCGATAAAGAAATTAGCCGTAGAACCGGTGCCCACACCAACGATGGAATCGTCATGCAGTTTCGGCTTGATATAGTCAACAGCGGCCCTGGCAACCGCCAGTTTCATTTCATCCTGTGTCATGGTGTAGAACCTGATCCGGTAATTTAGGAAGATTTGTTACGTTCGGCCATGATCGTGACCGAAATGCTCAAAAACCGCGCAGATTATACGCTTAAGCAGCGTCTTCGTGTAGACGAAAACGCCTGTAAATTATACCATCTCATGCTCTTCTATCCGCCCGATTTACGGGCCGGGCCTTAAATAGCTGAACCCATAATGGCACATCGATATATAAAGAAAATACTGCAGGCACGTGTTTACGATGTTGCAGTTGAGACCCCGCTTGACCAGGCAAACACCCTGAGTGCACGCTTGGGCAACCGTGTGCTGCTGAAACGTGAAGATGAGCAACCTGTATTCTCGTTCAAGCTACGCGGTGCATACAACAAAATGATCCAGCTAAGCGACGAGGAAAGAGCCCGTGGCGTGATTACCGCATCTGCCGGCAACCATGCACAGGGCCTGGCAATTTCGGCGCGCCATATGGGGGTCAAAGCAACCATCGTCATGCCAAAAACCACCCCGGATATTAAGGTCAACAGTGTTAAGGCACTGGGGGGTAAGGTCATTCTGCATGGTGATGCGTTCGATGAAGCCAAGGCTTATGCAGAGAAACAGGTTGAAGAAAAAGGCCTGGTTTACGTTCCACCGTACGACGACCCTGACGTAATTGCCGGTCAGGGCACTATTGCGATGGAGATCCTCCGTCAGGAAAGTGGTCCAATTAATGCGATCTTTGTTCCGGTCGGTGGCGGTGGCCTGATCGCAGGTATCTCGGTCTATATCAAATATCTGCGCCCGGATATCAAAGTGATCGGTGTTGAGTCGGAAGACTCCGCCTGCCTCAAAGCCGCTTTAGATGCCGGCGAGCGCGTTGTTCTGCCGCAGGTAGGCCTGTTTGCTGACGGTGTCGCGGTCGCACAGGTTGGTGAACATACATTCGAAATCGCCCGTCAGTTTGTCGATGACGTCATCACCGTGAATACCGACGAAATTTGTGCAGCAATCAAAGATATCTTCGATGATACCCGCTCGATCTGTGAACCTTCTGGTGCACTGGCTGTTGCAGGCCTGAAGAAGTATGTCGAAGAGACAGGCTGTCAGGATGAAACTCTGATCGCTATCGACTCTGGTGCCAACGTTAACTTTGATCGTCTACGCCATGTTGCTGAGCGTTCAGAGCTGGGCGAAAAACGTGAAGCAATTATTGCGGCGAAGATTCCCGAAAAGCCGGGCAGTTTCCGCAAGTTCATTAACGCATTGGGCAAGCGCAATATCACCGAATTCAACTATCGCTACAGCGACAGTGACGAAGCAATTGTATTTGCCGGTATCCAGATCAAACCTAATCACGATGGCCGTGATGAGCTCATGAGCGAGCTACGCGAGCATCTGGATGAAGTGGTTGACCTGACCGACAACGAAATCGCGAAGATTCATGTTCGCTATATGGTGGGTGGTCATGCACCAACCACAGTCGACAATGAGGTTGTCTACCGGTTTGAATTCCCGGAACGCCCGGGTGCATTGATGAATTTCCTGCGCAAACTAGGCAGCAAATGGAATATCTCGATGTTCCATTACCGCAACCATGGCGCAGCCTATGGCCGGGTTCTGGTCGGCATGCAGGTGCCGGAAGCTGACCGCGGACTGATTGAGCAGTATCTCGATGAGGTGGGTTACAACTACTGGAACGAGAGCGGAAACGAAGCTTACAAGCTGTTCCTCGGCTAAACCGGCAGCGAGTAACAAACACAAAAAAGCCCGGCATTGCCGGGCTTTTTAGGTCTGAGCGAAATGGCTTATTTAGCCAGTTTCATCAGCTCTTCAGTCGCAGCTTCGCGCGCATCAGTAGCGATCGCAGTGAAAGCTTCGCCCTGGTTTTTCAGCAGTTCGAACAGTGCCTGATTAGACTCAACATTGAACTTGATCAGTTCTTCAGGAGTTTTCAGGATCTTAGCTTTTTCCATTTCGCCCTGGAAAAACTTGCTCAGCTCTTCACCTGTTTTCTGCTGCTGAGCAACAGATTTGCTGATCGCTTCAGCCTGCAGGCCCATCAGAGATTTAACTGCTTCGAATGGTTTCTGGAAATCAACGTTAGCTGTCATCTTTATCTCTCCCTAAAAAGAATTGTTTGTGCAGTGCAGCAATAAGGTCATTATACGAACAAAAAATAACCAGGCAAGCTTTTTTTGTGCAGTGCACAAAAATAATTTCCAAGCCTCTTAAAGCTTCACTAAGCGTGCGGAAGATAACCTTATGGTGTTTCAGGAGAATGACGGAATTCAGATCCGAAAAATGCCTGGCAGGTGAATAAGGTCAAAGAGATCAAACCCCAGCTAAGCCCGACTACTACTCCAGCGTCAATGATCCCGCGCCACGGCTGTTCAAGCATATGAACCAACTGAACCAAAGCGATAATACCCAGAGTCAGACAAATAGTAATGATTTGCCGTTTACGCTGGATATGGAAGAACCCCATACAGAAGACCGGTGCCAACAGCACCCGTACCGGCGTTGGATTCGCCGCCAGATAGTGAATCCGCGCAGCAACACGAGGAGAGAAGTTCTGCTGAAAACCGCGATAGCCTTCAAAAACACCGAAGAACACCAGACTCACGATCAAAGCCAGCCAGTGCACCAGCTCCATCGGCTGGGCAAACATCTGCCAGCTGATATGGCCAAGCCGGAAAATAGCGTTGCCAAGCAACAGCCAGATCCCACAAAGCCCCCAAAGCGCAGCAAAACTACCCAACATCACATAACCACCAGTTCGAAAGAGCGCGCATTATACCGCGCTGGAAGCAAATCGAAAAACCAGTCGATAGACCCGTTTTTGGCCACAAATAAAAAAGCCGCCAATATCGCTATTGGCGGCAACGTACACTAATCGGTTCCAAATCAGCCGGGGGGTCTGACCACACTGCCGGAACCATTAGGATGCTTGAAGTTAGTAACCCTTCATCTCATCAATCAGTTCCGGCAGGAACAGAGATATCTGCGGTACATAGGTGATCAACATCAGGAAGCCCAGCAACAGGCAGAGCCAAGGCAGACATGCCTTAATAACCCATATCATGTTGCGCCCGGTTATCCCGGCCGTCACAAAGAGGTTAAGCCCCACCGGTGGCGTTAGCATGCCGATCTCCATGTTCACCACCATGATGATACCGAGGTGAATCGGGTCGATACCCAGCTGCATTGCAATCGGGAACAGGATAGGCGCCATGATCAACAGAATTGCTGACGGCTCCATAAAGTTACCAGCGATCAGCAACAGGATGTTCATCACAATCAGGAAGCCCCACGCCGGCAGGCCCCATGCCATGATCGCTTCAGCAATAGTGTGCGGAATACGCTCGGTCGTAAGTACGTGAGCAAACAGCATTGCGTTAGCAATAATGAACAACAGCATCATCGATACTTTTGACGCATCGAGGATTACCTTACGCACTTCCGGGTGAAGGACAGATTTAGGGAAGGCCCACAACATCTGGAACAAGTTACGACCCGCTGCCGCAGCCATATTCTCGCCACTGTTCCGCCAAGCCACACCTTTCAGAGGGCCTATATCACGGTAACCCATGACTGCGATCAAGTAACCATAAACCGCCGCAACAGCTGCTGCTTCGGTAGGTGACGCAATACCACCGTAGATAGAACCCAGTACGATGACGATTAGCATCAGACCGCCCATCGCGATCAAACCAGAACGAGCCAGTGCACGGAAACCTGGGAATGGCTGAGCTGGCAGACCTTTGATACGCGCCACAATGTAGATAGCGATCATCAGGATCAGGCCCATCATCAGGCCCGGAATGAAACCAGCCATGAACATACGGGAAGCAGACACTTCAGTCGCAGCCGCATATACCAGCATCACGATAGATGGCGGAATCAGGATGCCCAGAGTACCTGCGTTAGCGATAACACCCGCAGCAAATTTCTCTGGGTAACCCGCACGCACCATGCCAGCAATAACAATAGTACCGATCGCAGCTACAGTCGCTGGTGAAGAACCAGATACCGCAGCAAACAGCATACATGCCATTACCGATGCCATCGCCAGACCACCGCGAACGTGGCCGATGGCGTCAATCGCGAAGTTGATCAGTCGTTTTGCCACGCCACCTGTTGAAAGGAAGGCAGAGGACAGGATAAAGAACGGAATCGCCAACAGCGTGTAGTGTTCAGAGGTTGCCTCAAACAGTTTTAGCGCAATAGATGGCAGAGAATCGTTTGAGAATAGCAGGATTGTTGTAATAGATGACAAGCCCAACGCGATCGCGATCGGCATGCCTATCAACATGCATCCAAAGAGGGTTAGGAATAGAACGGCGATTGTCATAGCTGCCCCTCCTTCTTCATAGCTTCTTTTTCGGCCGCAGCAGCTTCTCTCAGCTCATCTGCAAGCTCCATTGATTCCTTAGCTTCATCAGCGAAGTGGAAACCTTCCGCATCGCCTTTAACCACTTTCCAGCCCAGTTCTAGGAAACGGACAATCAGCAGTGAGAAGCCGATAACCAGAATGCTCAAAGGCATCCACTTAGGCACAGGCAGGTCTTCCAGTTCGATGCCGATCATTTTCATTTTGGCAACGTAGATCCAGGATCCGTACAGGAACAGACCGCAGTAGATCAGGCACAGCACAACGGCAAATACCGTCACCGAGCGATGCAAACGAGATGGCATCATTTTGACGAAAACGTCGACGCCAATATGGGCACCAACCTTCACACCATAAGAAGCGCCGTAAAGTACAAACCAGGCAGCAAGCAGAAGTGTAACTTCCTGCGCCCAGTGAATACCGGCGTGAAAGACGAAGCGAGCAATTACTTCGGCAAAAACAAGCAATGTCATCGAGACCAGAAGAAGAGAGATAAACCCTTCTTCAAAGCTATCAATCAGTTTACGGATCATTCCGGACTCCTCACCCTATACTGCAGTGGTCGCATATACCTGCGATCGCACAGGACAGACCAGCCCCAGGCACGCCTCTCCTGTGCGACCTATGAGCAGCATAAAATATGGGGAAAAGGCGGGACCGGGTCCCGCCGGGGGTTATTCAGATAACAGCTAAGCTAAGCGTGGCTTAGTTGTTTGAAGCGGCAGCGGCTTCGATCAGGTCTTTACCGATCTGATCTTCAAATTTCTTCCATACTGGCTTCATTGCTTCTACCCACTGAGAACGTTCAGCATCAGTCAGGCTCAGCACTTCAGAACGCTTGGAATCGATAATGATCTGCTTGTCAGCTTCAGCTTTTTCCAGCGCAATCTTGTTACCGTAAGCGATAGACTCGTCCAGAGCTTTTTTCACTTCTGTACGGATGTCGTCGTCCAGGGAGTTCCAGAATTCAGCAGAAGTAACGATCATGTAGTCCAGAACACCGTGGTTAGACTCGGTGATGTATGGCTGAACTTCGAAGAATTTCTTGGAGTAGATGTTAGACCAGGTGTTTTCCTGACCGTCGATCGCTTTAGTCTGCAGCAGGGTGAATACTTCAGAGAAAGGCTTTTTCAGAGGTACAGCATCAACCGCTTCGAACTGCGCCTGCAGTACATCAGAAGTCATGATGCGGAATTTCTTACCAGAAGCATCAGCTGGTACTTTCAGCGGATCAGATGCAGACAGCTGCTTCATACCATTGTGCAGGTAACCCAGACCTACCAGACCTTTCTTACGCAGGGAGTTCAGCAGTTCCTGACCCTGAGCGCTCTGCTGGAAACGGTCTACAGCAGCCATATCCTTAAACAGGAACGGCAGGTCGAATACCTGCAGCTGCTTCGTGTATTTCTGGAACTTGGACAGTGAAGGCGCAGCCAGCTGAACATCACCCAGCAGCATCGCTTCCAGTACTTTGTTGTCACCAAACAGCTGAGAGTTAGGGAATACTTTAACTTCCACTTTACCCGCCAGACGCTCTGCAACCAGATCTTTAAATTTGTTTGCCATCTGGCCTTTAGGGGTGTTCTCAGCAACTACGTGAGAGAACTTGATCTCAACCGGTGCTGCAAATGCAGAGGTTGCGCCCATTGCCAGAGCCAGAGTGGTTGCCGCAGCAGTCAGAAAACGCATAACGCTTCTCCTATTTTTGTAATTGTGCGTTGCTTGCTTTGAAATCGTCATCCGGCAGACAGCTGTATGCCCGAATGCTTAGACCGATAAAAAGCAAAGAGCGGGCCAAAACATCAAAACCACCTAAAAAACAGACAAGTAGGCAATAAAAGGTTGATTAAGCCCCGCCTTTTACAAAACAAGCACTCAAAAACATATACATTTTGGCGGATTTCCACCCATTGATATTTTAATTTTGGCGAATTCCCGCCCAGAATCATTCATGCCATGAATGACTAGTGACACCTAAAAGAAACCAGAATTATTTCTCTTTTAAATCCATGAAGTTAGCGCTCATCACAATGATTAAAAGCTTGAACATTGATCTGAGTGCATGCGATTCTGTTTGAAATCGCCTAGTCTCCGGAGTCTTTGAATCTGGTACCGGGCAAGGGACAGCACAGCTTAATAGGTGGGGAAACTGTGTTTAAGAACTCTATACAGACAAAAGTGAATATCACGCTGGTACTGGTCTTCGCGATCATACTCGCCAGCTCAGTAACAGCGATCTATAAAAGTGAAACCGAGCTCGCACTGAACGTTGCCAAGAAAACCACCGTCGACACTGCCGACAGCTACTTTGACAGTATCAATATATTGATGCTCAGTGGTGCCATGGCCAACCGCTCGACGCTGCAGAACAAAATTCTCAGTAATGAAGACCTGATCGAAGCACGTATCATCAGAGGCGACGAAGTTTCTAAAGTTTACGGCCCTGGCTCCCGTGATTCAGCTGTTCGCGATGAACTCGACCGCCGGGCGATGGCGGGTGAACAGATTATTCAGGAGATTGACGATGAACAAGGCCATCGCCTGACCGTCGTTACGCCAATGAAGGCACTAAAGGAATATAAAGGCACCAACTGCCTGCTCTGTCACCAAACCGCAGAAGGAACTGTTCTGGGTGCAGTACGAGTAACTTATTCGTTTGAAAACCTGGACAAGCAGATCCGCAGCAACCTGTTAAGCGTTGCACTGGTCGAACTGGTGCTCTTTATTGCTGGCATTCTGCTCATCAGCTTCCTGTTGCGTAAGCTGGTCGTTAAACCGATCAAAAACGTCAACAAAGCTATTAAGGTGATCGAGAAAGACTCCGACTTGAATCAGCGCGTAGAAGTAAATTCCAACGACGAAATCGGCCAGATGTCTGCTGCCTTCAACTCAATGTTGGGTAACTTCCACGACAGTATGCAGCAGGTTAGCACCACCATCCATCAGCTGAGCCGATCAAGCTCGGAGATTAATGGCATCGCTGATATGGCAAACAGCGCGGTACAAAACCAGCAGTTGCAGACCAGTGCTGTCGCATCGGCGATGGAGCAGATGGAAGCGGCTACGCGTAGTGTAGAAGTCAGCGCACAAAATACTGTTTCAGCATCTGATCTGGCGATGCAGCAAAGCTCTGAAGGTACGCAGATTACTGGGGCTGCGATCGATGCGATCGAAAACCTGAAGGTCAACATCGATAAGGCTACCCATGTCATCCAAAAGCTGGACGAACAGAGCCAGAACGTTGGTGCCGTACTGGAAGTCATTCAGACTATCGCTGAACAGACTAACCTGCTGGCACTTAACGCAGCCATTGAAGCCGCTCGCGCCGGTGAACAGGGCCGGGGTTTCGCAGTAGTTGCCGACGAAGTCCGTACTCTTGCCAGCCGCACCCAGAACTCCACTGAAGAGATCAACGGCATCATCAACACCTTGCAGCAGGATGCAAAAGATTCCGTCGCTGCGATGGAGCGTTCACTAGAAAGCGCTGAAGAGGGTGTTAACCAGGTTCAGAAAACCTCTGAAGCACTAACCAACATCACTGAAGAAGTGCGGATGATCAACGATATGAACCATCAGGTTGCCAATGCGGTTAAAGAACAGACCTCGATGGCATCCAGTGTTGAAGCCAGCGCCTTCGAAATCAGCAAGACTGCTGATGAGACCGCTGAGCGGGCCAACAAACTAGCCGGTGTATCCCATGAACTGGGTAGTCTGGCAGGTCAGTTGGAGAATCTGGTACAGCGCTTTAAGCTGTAATCGATTACACAGGTAGAAAAAGGCCTCTTCTCAGAGGCCTTTTTCTTTTGCTGTTGCTCAGGATTTGAAGTCGTTCTTATCCAGGTTGTACTTTTTCATTTTGTCGTACAACGTCTTACGCGGCAGTCCAAGATTTTGCAGAGTATCTTTAATAGATCCTCCGCAACGGGACAGCTCAGCCTGAATCAGCATCTTTTCAAATCGCTCAACCTGCTCCGGCAGAGTCATACCATCACCTGAACCACTGTCAGTGATTGGCTTATTCTCGAAGTCGAACGTACAAGCTTCACCCAGCAATACATAACGCTCTGCTAAATTCCGCAGTTCACGTACGTTACCCGGCCAACTGTGGGTAATCAGGCTATGCATACGCTCTGCTGGCAGCGGTGGTATTTCTCGCCCGTACTGGGCCGAAGCGATCAGCGAGAAGTGCTGGAACAACAGTGCTATATCATCCCTGCGTTCACGCAATGGTGGTATATCGACCCGCACTACATTCAGCCGGTAGTAGAGATCTTCACGAAACTCGCCCTTCTCCGACTGCTCTTTCAGATCCACTTTAGTCGCCGCGATTATACGCAGATCCAGCGGAATGACGTCGTTCGCACCCAAGCGCTCAATCGCCCGCTCCTCCAGCACTCGCAGTAACTTGATCTGCAGTGCCATCGGCATACTCTCGATCTCATCCAGAAATAGAGTGCCGCCATTGGCGTGTTCAAACTTACCTATTCGTCTCGCTTTCGCATCGGTAAAGGCACCTTTTTCATGGCCAAACAATTCGGATTCGATCAGGTTTTCCGGCACAGCACCACAGTTGATCGCCACGAAGTTATGCTCCCGGCGATTACTATGTTCATGTATATAGCGCGCCATCAGATCTTTACCGGAGCCGGTTTCAGCCTGAATCAAAATATCCGCCGGGGTATCCGCAATAGTCTGAACCATACGCCGCAACTGCTGCACGGCTGGGGTATTGCCGATGACACGTGGACCCGGCGCACTCTGGGCCTCTAGATCCAATTTTAGTCGGCGGTTTTCATTGGTCAGTGTTCGCTTCTCTACTGCTCTTCGGACCACATCCAATAACAATTCAGTAGCAAAGGGCTTCTCAATGAAGTCATAAGCACCGTCCCGGATCGCCGCAACAGCCATCGAGATATCGCCATGTCCGGTTATCAGAATCACAGGCAGATCCGGATCAATCTCCCGAGCCTGTTTCATCAGCTCCAGGCCGTCGATCCCCGGCATATTAATATCAGTGACCAGGATGCCATCCCACCCCTGACGAACCAACTCCAGTGCAGGCTCTGCACTTTCCAGCACAGTCACCTGATAACCAGCCAGCTCCATACTTTGGGAAGCAGCCAGACGAATATGCTTTTCGTCATCCACCAGAATGATCGGTAACAACTCTGCTGAATCGCCGTTGTTCATAACACTCCTGCCTTTCTCAGGCCTTTTCAGTCTTCTCTGGTTGGTCCGTCTGACTGCCCGCCAACTTCAGATGTAACGTGAACACTGCGCCGCCTTGCGGATGATTAGCCACCTCCAGGCGGCCGCCCAGGCTGCTGATGATCCGATGAGAGATCGATAAACCCAGCCCTAAGCCCTGTCCCGCTTTTTTGGTGGTGAAGAAAGGTTCAAACACCTGTTCCAAATCATGAGGCTCGATTCCCGGGCCATAATCCCGGACGCTCAACGCCAGCCATCCCTGATCGCTGCTCACGCCTATATCAATCCGTTTTTGTTCAACGGATTCCATCGCTTGCAGCGCATTCCCCAGCAGGTTTACCAGCACCTGTTCCAGCCGCACTATTTCCCCGACCACGAAGATCTGTTCCAGCTGCGTAGGCCAATTCACCTCGACCGAAGCTTTATCCAGCCGACCATACATAATTGACATCGCACCATCACGGATAGCCTTCAGGCAAACCGATTCTTTCTGCCCGGAAGTCTTACGGGCAAACTCTTTCAGCGGATGGATAATTTTCGCCATCCGTTCAGTCAGACCCGATATCTCCTGCAAATTAAGTGCCACGGTTTCGGTGCGACCCATTTCAAGAAAAGCTTTAGCATTATCAGCATAGGAACGTATCGCAGTGAGCGGCTGATTTAACTCGTGGTTGATCCCCGCAGACATCTGTCCAAGTACAGCCAACTTGGCTGTCTGAATCAGTTCATTCTGGGTATTGCGGTGTTGTTCCACCTCTTTCACCAGTTTATGGTTAGCCTGAGTCAGGTCTGATGTACGTTCCTCAACCCGGTGTTCAAGCAGCTCCCGCGCCCTCTGCAGACGCTCTTCATACTGTTTACGCTCAGTAATATCGTGAATGGTCACCAGGAAGTGTCGCTCCTCTGCGATCACCATTCGCCCAATACTCAACTCAATCGGGAACCTTTCGCCACCTTGCCGGAGTCCGGTTGCCTCGATCATCATGCTGTCGTCATCATCCCCTTGCTCGAGATAATGACGACAGGGCAGATGATCGCTGGCAGACAACAAATGGGTGAAATCTACCCCTGACATTGCTGCGGCGTTATAACCAAAAAGTTTCTCAGCGGTTGGATTAAAAGATTCGATACGTCCGGTGGTATCAACTGCGATCAGACCAGCCTGAGTGGTATCGATAATCGCCCGGATACGTGCCTGGTTGTCTTCCAGAGCCTGCATCTCCCGCAACCGGAAAGCGGCACGCTCATTTTTGATCCTCTGACGCGCCAGTAAAAACAAACTGATAAACACCAGCAGCACATAGCATACGCCCACCAGCGCCACTGCACTGTAAACCTGGCGATCAACCGGGCGCATGTTTGCCAGAATCATCACATTAAGTCCGGTATCAGGCAGCCCCTTGTATAACTTCAAGAACTGGCGCGCCTGAACCCCATCAAGGGCATCATTCACCCGACTTGAGCCTTCCACTAAGGTAATCAGCTGACCACCTTCAGCACGAGCTTCGTTTTCCAGCACATTCAGCGAGAGCAGCTGCTGTTCACCATAGCGCTGACTGGCAACTATGCGTTTCAGATCATCCTGAGACAAGGGATCAATAGTGCGATACTTCCAGTCTGGCTGTGTGGAGATCACGATGACTCCATCCTCATCGGTCACCACTATATCCGTCAGAGGATCACTCCAATCACGCTCAATATCGTTCAGATCGATTTTGACCACCACCACACCAATGATGTTTTCCCGATAATGGATTGGGTAAGAGAAGAAATAACCCCGCTTTTTCGAAGTTGTACCTAATGCAAAATAGCGCCCTGCCCTGCCCATCACCGCATCCTGGAAATAGGGACGATAGTCAAAGTTACGGCCGACAAAAGAGAGCTCCTCCTGCCAGTTGCTCGCCGCGACCGTCGTACCGTCAATATCCATCACATAGGTTGCCGAAGCGCCTATAGTGTCATTCACCTGCTCCAGATACTGGTTAGCACGGGCAAGGGCCCCCTTATTAGGGAAATAGATAATAGAGTTGAGCAGTTCAGAGTGGGTCGAAAGCAGCTTAGGCAAGTCTTTATAGCGGTCCAGTTTCTGCTGCAGGCTGAGCAGGTAACGATTCAGATCCGCTTCCGCACGCGAATGCAGGGCGAACTCAGCATTGTTTTTACTAAGTGAAGCGGTCTGCAACATCAGTAACACAAAGCAACTGAGCAGCAACACAAAGATCGCGGGCCGATAGCGCTGGGAACGACGAGAGAATGTATTTGGCACGGAGCTCTCACTCTGACAACAGGAAATTCACTCTAACTATTATGCGCCCCGACCAGATAAGTTGAAATAGTGGCGACCGGACGAAGCTGGACAGCCTGAGGATACTTTTATACTGTTGCCCGGCAGAAGCGCAGAGGTAACGACAAGCCGCAGTAGCTTCCAGGCTGCAGACGTAACATACAGCATCTATTCTAAAGGCTCCGTCAGAGAGCTCCCCAAGTCGAGACAGGCTAAATGTTAAAGCGCACGAAAATTGTTGCGACACTCGGACCCGCAACAGATCAGGCAGGAATCCTAGAACAGCTCATAGAATCCGGCGTCAATGTCGTCAGACTGAATTTCTCTCACGGCTCGCCATCAGATCATCAGCAACGTGCTGCAGCTGTCAGGGAAGCAGCAGCCAAACTGAACTGCTCAGTCGCCATACTCGGCGACCTACAGGGCCCCAAAATCCGTATCGCCAGATTTAAACAGGACAAGATCCTGTTGAATGTAGGCGATCAGTTTACGCTGGATGCAGACCTGCCACGTGATGACGGCGACCAACATCAGGTCGGCATTGATTACAAAGCCCTGCCTCAGGACAGTGAGCCAGGCGATATCCTGCTGCTGGACGACGGTCGAGTACAACTCGAAGTCACCTCTATTGACGGCAACCGGATCGATACCCGGGTAACCATCGGCGGCCCTCTATCTAACAATAAAGGGATCAACCGCCAGGGCGGCGGCCTCTCCGCTGCGGCTCTGACCGAAAAAGATCGTGCAGACATAGTCACCGCAGCCGGCATCGATATGGATTACATCGCCGTATCTTTCCCACGCAGTGCTGCAGATCTGCTTGAAGCCCGTCAGTTGCTGGATACGGCCGGCAGCAAAGCGGAGATCATTGCGAAAGTTGAGCGCGCCGAAACCGTTGCCAGCCCAACAGCCCTGGATGAGATCATTCAGGCCTGTGATGGTGTCATGGTTGCGCGTGGCGACCTTGGTGTCGAGATTGGTGATGCTGAACTGATTGGCGTACAGAAACATATTATCCGCCGTGCCAGAGAGCTGAACCGGGTTGTCATCACCGCCACCCAGATGATGGAAACCATGATTCAGAACCCGATGCCAACCCGTGCTGAGGTGTTCGATGTTGCCAATGCGATTCTCGATGGCACCGATGCGGTGATGCTGTCGGCAGAAACCGCTGCCGGTGAACATCCGGTAGAAGTTGTAAAAGCGATGACTCGTATCTGTCAGGGTGCGGAGAAACATCAGCTGGAGCGGGCCACTCCAACCGCTATTACAAGTAGATGTGAGCGAATAGACGAAACGATCGCTCGCTCTGCGATGTATACCGCAAATCACCTGGTTGGCGTCAAAGCGATCATCTGCCTGACCGAATCCGGCTCGACACCACTGTGGATGTCACGTATCCGTTCCGGTATTCCAATCTTTGCCCTGACCCGCCATCCCCGCACGATGCGCCGCATGGCACTTTACCGCGGCGTGGAGCCTTTCGAGTTTGACCTGACCGGCATCAGCGAGTCAGAGCTCAATCAACAGGCTATCGAGCTGTTAAAGCAACAGCAACATCTGCAGGATGGTGATCTGGTGATCATTACCCGCGGCGCTGCACTTGGCAAGATGGGCGGCACCAATGCGATGCAAGTACTGACCGTTTAATCGGCCTTTGGAGCCGGGCTTCAGTTCCCGGCTCCCTCTAAACTGTTCTTCTCCCCCCACGCGTTCAAAACACTACCTCCCCGCGATCGATAGTGATATACCTACTGCCAATTACGACGTTGGACACTCCCGGATGCAGATAGCCAATACCATTGCTCAGGAACTTTCAGTTCGCCCACAACAGATCACCGCTGCAATCAGCCTGATTGATGAAGGTGCGACCATCCCGTTTATCGCCCGCTACCGTAAAGAGCAGACAGGTGCGCTGGATGACGGCCAGCTCAGGACGCTGCACCAGCGCCTGCAATACCTGCGTGATCTGGAACAACGCCGCGACAGTATCATTGAGAGCATCCGCAGCCAGAATAAGCTGACCGGACAACTGGAACAGCAGCTACGCGATGCCGATAACAAAGCACGGCTTGAAGACCTCTATCTGCCCTATAAACCTAAACGCCGTAACAAAGCCACAGTGGCCCGTGAAGCGGGACTACAGCCACTGGCTGATAAATTACTTCAGAGTGACAACCAGGTGGCTGAAATCGCAGCCGCCTATCTCAACCCGGATCATGGGATCCTTAACAGTGACGACGCCCTGTCTGGCGCCGAGCAGATCCTGATCGAACAATGGTCTGAAAATGCCGATCTGCTGTTAAAACTGAGGCAATGGTTTAAGCGCCATGGTGAGCTCAACGTCCGAGTCATGCGCGGCAAGCAGGAACAAGGGGCAAAGTTTCGCGACTACTTTGACTACCGCGAAGCGATAGGCCGTATCCCCTCGCATCGCGCTTTGGCGGTTATGCGCGGTCAGCAGGAAGGCATCCTGAAAGCAGAACTCAAACCTGCCGAAGGGATGGAGTCAGAGGGCGGCGAGATGATCAGCCGCTTCTACCGTTTGCATAGTGGCCAATGGCTACAGCGTGCTGTCACCCAGTGTTGGCTTAAACTACAAAGCCAACTGGGGTCAGAACTACAGCGCCAGCTAAAAGAACAGGCAGAAGAGGAAGCGATTAAAGTCTTCGGTCGTAATCTGAACAGCCTGCTACTGGCCGCGCCTGCTGGCAATAAAATCACCATGGGACTTGATCCGGGCCTGCGAACCGGTGTCAAAGTGGCCGTCGTGGATGGCACGGGCAAGCTGCTCGATCATACAGCTATCTTCCCCCATGCACCGAGAAATCAGTGGGATCAATCCCTGCATCAGCTACAAAAGCTGGTAAAACAACATCAGGTGGAGCTGATAGCCGTTGGCAATGGTACCGCCAGCCGGGAAACAGAACAGCTGTGTCAGGCACTGAACAAACAGTTAAACCAGCCAGTAACCAATGTGGTCGTCAGTGAAGCCGGCGCCTCTGTCTATTCGGCATCGGAGCTGGCAGCGGAAGAGTTTCCTGATCTCGACGTGACAATTCGTGGGGCGATCTCTATCGCCCGCAGATTGCAGGACCCGCTAGCCGAGCTGGTGAAGATTGATCCCAAATCAATAGGTGTAGGTCAGTATCAGCATGATGTGAACCAGAACCAGTTGGCCACAGCCCTGGACGGGGTTGTTGAGGACTGTGTGAACCACGTCGGTGTTGACCTGAACACTGCCTCATGTGAATTACTCAGCCATATCGCGGGTCTGAACAAAACCATTGCCCGCAATATTGTCTGCCACCGAGATGAAAACGGTCCGTTTAACAGCCGCCGACAACTACTGAAAGTGAGCCGGCTGGGTCCTAAAGCCTTTGAACAAAGTGCTGGTTTCCTACGTATCAGCGACGGCAAAAACCCACTCGACAACTCCGCCGTCCACCCAGAGTCCTACTCGCTGGTTGCCGACATGGCTGGCAAGATCGGTTGCAGCGAAGCGGAACTGATGGGTAACGACAAAGCCAAAGGCTTAGCGGGTGATCAGGCGCTGGCTGCACAGTATGGTGAATTCACCCTGCGTGATGTACTGGCTGAACTGCAGAAGCCCGGCCGAGACCCACGCCCGGAGTTCCGCACCGCAAGTCTGGCAGAAGGGATTGAAAAGCCTTCTGATCTGGAAGTTGGGATGCAACTTGAAGGCACAGTTACCAACGTGACTAATTTCGGCGCTTTTGTCGATATAGGCGTACATCAGGATGGGCTGGTGCATATCTCCCAGCTGGCCGATAAATTTGTCAGTGATCCGCATACCATTGTCAGCACCGGTGATATCGTCTCAGTTAAAGTGCTGGAGGTCGACCTGCAACGCAAGCGCATCAGCCTGACAATGAAACAGCAAGCAGCCTCAGCAGGTGGCAAACCTGATCAAAAGCAGGCGCAACGGTCAGCAAAGCAATCACGGCAGCAGCCATCCACTCAGATGGGAAGCCTGGGGGATAAGCTAAGGCAGGCAGGGATAAAGCGCTGATCATGAAAAGATGCCATGCAGATTTGCAACGCTTCACTGCAAAAAGCAGATCTGCAATCGTCACAATGGTGGTTTATAATGGCCGCCTTTTACTAATCGGATAAAGGGTCAGATTTTGTCTGAGGCACTTTACAAGCATCTGGAGCTGCTGGAACAATCTGGTCGCTCTTCGGTCCTGCAGGGAATCATGCACGGTATCGAAAAGGAAGGTCTGCGCGTCACCGAGAGCGGTGCACTGTCGCAGTCAGAGCATCCGTCTGCGCTTGGCTCAGCACTGACTCATCCGCATATCACCACTGATTACTCAGAAGCACTACTGGAGTTTATTACCCCGGTATTCACCGATAGCCGTGACGCTTTGGGGTTCCTCAGTGACCTGCATCGTTTCAGCTACCAAAAGCTGGATCAGGAGCTGATCTGGAGTGGCAGTATGCCAGGCTTTATTCCAGATGAAGGGGCGATTCCAATCGCTCGCTACGGCAGCTCCAACGTTGGCCAGATGAAACACATCTACCGTGTCGGTCTCAAATATCGCTACGGCAAGATGATGCAGACCATTGCCGGTATCCATTACAACTTTTCTATGCCTGATAAGTTCTGGCAGGCATATCAGGAGCTGCAGCAGAATAAAGATGATCTGCAGACCTTCCGCTCTGAAGCATACTTCGGCCTGATCAGAAACTTCCGTCGTTTCGGCTGGATTCTGCTGTACCTGTTTGGTGCATCACCTGCCCTATGCAGCTCTTTCCTGCAGGGCCGGGATATCCCGCTTGAGCGACACGATGACGAAACCTTCTTCCTGCCGCACGCTACATCGCTGCGGATGAGTGATCTGGGCTATTCCAACAAAACCCAGTCTTCACTGGATATCTGTTTCAATCACCTGAACAGCTATACCGACTCTCTGGCAAAAGCGATCAATACGCCTTACCAGCCATATAGCGACCTGGGTATTAAAGTAGATGGCAGCTACCGCCAGCTCAACGGCAATATTCTGCAGATCGAAAACGAATACTACTCTGATATTCGACCAAAACGGGTGACTCACTCTGGTGAGAAACCGATTCAGGCTCTGCAGCGTCGCGGTATCGAATATATCGAAGTACGCAATACCGATATCAACCCATTCCTTCCGGTGGGTATAGATCAGCAACAGGCAGACTTCATGGATGCCTTCCTGGTGACCTGCCTGCTTCGTAGCAGCCCGGTGATTGATGCTGACGAATGTCGTACCACTAATGAAAACATTCAGCAGGTTGTCAGCCGTGGTCGCGAGCCAGGCTTGCAACTTATCGATGGCACCCAACAACGCTCACTAACTGAGTGGGGCAACGAAATCCTGCAGCATGTGACTGCTACCGCCAAGGTAATGGATAACCATCTGGGCCAGCGCTATCAGGACGCAGTTAAAGCGCAGCAGCAAAAACTTGAAGACAGCGCCCTGACACCATCTGCGCAGGTACTTGCGACGCTGCAACAGCAGCAGTGCAGTTACAATGAGTTCATGCTGCAGCAGAGCCGTCAGCATCGTGCGCAGCTGCTGGCCGAAAGCATGCCGGGGCAACAGCAGGAATATCTGGATAAACAGGTACAGGAATCACTGCAACAGCAGCAGGCAGTAGAAACGGCAGACAATATTAGCTTTGATGAGTACCTGAGCAACTATCTGGCTCAGTAATCTCAAGCATAAAAAAAGCCCTCATCTGAGGGCTTTTTTATTTTGGCCTTTATTGAATAACCAGACTCGTGAAGAACAGGTCGTTTACAAAGGCTTCCCCTTCCTCTTCCACCAGCAGGTCCTGCACTTTTTTCAGTGCCTCCTTAGCCAGGGTTTGCTGAGCTTCCACTGTTTTCAATGTTGCTTCGGTCTGATCGGTCAGCAGAAAGACCAGATCGTTACGGATATGCGCCATATGCGCGTTCACTGCGTGGTGAGCCGACTCACTGTTAACCTGAATAGTGATTTCGCATTTCAGGAAACGCAGTTTTCCTTTCTCACCGAAGTTCGCGATAAAAGGCTTCAGCTGAATATAATTTACATAATCTTCAACCGCCGCTTCACCTTCCTTTTCTTCGCCTTCAGCCCATACCGGAACAGCGAATAACACCATGAACCACAACAACATTGCACGCTTTAACATCAGTGCCAGCCTCTTGTACTCAGATCATTAAAGGCAATTATACCTCCATTCAGTTCGACAAGCATGACAATAGTCTATTGCTTCAGAATTCAGCTTGGGATTAGTATTGACAGGTCCTTACCAAAAAAAAGGAGCCCGACGATGCTGGATAAATGTCGAAATGCCAAGGAGCGCTGGGGCGGTGTCAGCGAGATCATCGATACCTGGCTGGAAGAGCGACAACTGCTGATCAGTCAGTATGTTGCCTTGCCTCAGAAAAGTGTCGCCCGCGAATTAACCGAACAAGCTGAACTGTTCTGCGAAGTACTGATGGATTACCTATCTTCCGGCCACTTCGAAGTCTATGAACAACTGCTTAGAGAAGGCAAAGAGTTCCACGACGGTAGTTTGGAAGAAGCACAGAAGATCTACGGGAAGATCCAACCGACCACTGATCGGGCGCTGGATTTTAACGATAACTTCTCCAATATTGCCGATCCTACTCTGCAACAGGTGCGAGAATTCCTTGAAGCCCTGTCTCAACTGGGTGAATCACTGGAAGAACGTTTCGCGCTGGAAGACCAGATGATAGAAGTAGTCCATAATTCACATCGTGATCTGGTTATGGCAGAAGAGGCATAAAGTAACATGCATAAAGCACTGGCGTTCAGCGCCGGTATTGTACTGTCGGTATCACTGACGGGCTGCGGCAGCGGCGACGCACCGACAGCCTGGAAAGAATATGCCCTGCAGGGTACTTACAGTGCCAGTTTATCTGCCGACAGCCGTTTTGCTATCACCGGCTCGTTCAATCACGGTGGTAGTCTGTGGGATGTCGGTAAACATGAGCGATTGTACGACTGGAACCATCGAAATGGTGAGCAGTCAATCATCGCAGCTTCTGGCTTTTCACCTGAGAGTAGCTTTGCGGTGACAGCAAATCAGCAGGATCTGGTGCTGTGGAACACCAATAACGGCCAGCCTATCGGCTTCTGGAGTTCCCCGGGCGAGATCATGGCACTCGATCTTTCCCCACAGGGTGACTTTGCGCTACTTGGACTGGCCAATCATGAAGCGGTTTACTTTGATGTTAAAAACGGAGGGGTTCGGAAAACCCTGCGCCACAGCGCCCGGGTCCGTAGCGTAGATTTGAGTAACGACGCCCGCTTTGCACTCACCGGTTCTGATGACTACAAAGCGACGCTATGGAATGTCGAAGGCGCTACCGCGATCCAGCAGCTCACCTTAGGCAATGTCGTTGATACAGTGGCGCTGGCACCTAACGGACGATTGGCGTTCAGCTCAGGTAGCTTAGATAAGGCTCTGATCTGGGAGACCGAAACTGGCCGGGTATTACATGACCTGTCAGAAACCCTTGGTTTCTTTCAGAAGCGCGTCAGTTTTCTCTCAGCACGTTTCTCAAGCGACAGTAGCCAGCTACTGACCGGTACCGCATCTGGCACCGTACAATTATGGGATGTCAGCAGCGGCACCGAACTACGCCGCTGGAAGCTGCATAAGCGCGACCCTTACGGCCCGGTTCATACAGGTGCCTATGATGTAGCCTTTGGCAGTGCGAACACCTATTACGCACTAGGCTCCAACGGCTTTATCAACGAGTTCCGATAGCACTATCCAACAAGCACAAAAAAAGGTCTCACATGGAGACCTTTTTTATTTCTAACCAGCGATTACTGTGCTGGTTTCTGCTCTGCTGCCACTTCAGCATCTGGATTGATATCCAGCAGCTCAACTTCGAATACCAGAGCTTCGTTAGGGCCAATGGCATTACCCATGCCGCGAGCACCGTAAGCCAGTTCTGCAGGGATTACCAGCTGCGCCTTGCCGCCTTTTTTCATCAACTGCAGACCTTCTGTCCAACCCGGGATTACACCGTTCAGCGGGAAGGAGACAGGCTCACCACGTGCATAGGAACTATCGAAAACAGTACCATCAGTCAGCTCACCACGATAATGAACCTTAACGGTATCTTCCGCACCCGGAGAGTTACCTTCACCAGCTGTCAGCTCTTTGTAGTGCAGACCGCTGTCAGTCACAGTTACGCCATCTTTCTTAGCGTTTTCTGCCATATACTCCTGACCACGCTTGAGGTTATCAGCTGAGATTTTAGCCATCATCTCCTGCTGCTCTTTGACCTTCTTCATCTGGAAGGCGGTCATCACCTCACCGACCTGCTGTTCGTTCAGCAGTGGCTCTTCCCCTTTGTACACAGCGTCCACGGCACGGCGGAAAGCATCAACATCCAGCTCGCCTATATCCTGCTTCAGCTTCTCACCCAACATCAAACCCAGGCTATAGCTCAGCTTCTTCTCTTCAGTATCCAGCTCATACGCCTGCGCTGGCATGATGACCATCGCAGATGCCAGGGTTGCTGCAAGCAACGATTTTTTCATTAGACTTTCCTTACCAGTTATCCAGTTCAGTCGGTAGTTAGTGGTTCATTAAACTTGAAAGTTCCTTCCGACGCTAGTGTCTGCCAATGTTGCAGTTGCTGATCATGACATGCAGCAGCCCTGAGCAATGGCCACAAGCCCTGTCGAGCCGTGTTATTTAACTGTAGTCCAGCCATCTCAAAATAACGTGACAGGTTCTCTAAAGCCGCTATAACGTCACTTTTCTGCTCCGGCATCTGTTCTGCCAGTTCAGCCAGGGCTGCAAGCTCTACCTGCTCTGCAGCCAGCTCAGCCGCTCTCATCTTTTGATAAACGCTATCTAACTCGGACCGCCCATCCTTCTGCTCACGCACTCTGTAACGAAGCTGGCGCAATGGATGTGTGATCTCCTGTTGCCACTGAGCGCTAAAAGATGCTGTGACTAAATCAGGTACCAGTATTCTTTTCTCCTTCCCTAACCAGCAGCAAAAAAGCAGCCGATTGATACTGGCTCCCTGCTGCTGCAGATCCAGACATCCCTGCTCAACACCCGGTTGCTGATAGAGATCCAACGCATATCGCCAAAGGTCATTCTGTAACTGCATCGCTGTGGTAAAATCCGCCGCTATGATTCGATTATCCCAGTTAAGCGTACATCGTGGCCCACAGCAACTGCTGAGCGAGGCCGACCTGACCATACATTCCGGCTGGAAAGTCGGCATCATCGGCGCTAATGGTGTTGGTAAATCCAGCCTGTTCAAGCTGTTGTTGGGCGAACTGCAACCAGACGGCGGCGACCTGTTACTGCCTGCCAACCTACGCATTGCGCATATGGCACAGGAGGTCAGCCATACTGACCGTATGGTGCTCGACTACGTACTGGACGGTGATCAGGAATTGCGTCGCATTGAAGCTGACCTGGCCGCCGCTGAAGCCTCAGAGCAGCATCATCGGGTGGGCGAACTCCACGCAGAGCTGGATAACATCCATGGCTATAGCGCTCCTTCCAGAGCTCGTCAGCTGCTGGCAGGGCTGGGATTCAGTCAGAGTGATGCTGAACGCAGAGTCAGCGAGCTGTCGGGGGGCTGGAGAATCCGCCTGAATCTGGCACAAGCGCTGATGTGTCGCTCAGATATTCTGCTCCTCGATGAGCCTACTAACCACTTGGATCTCGATGCAACGATCTGGCTGGAACAATGGCTACGAAACTACGAAGGCACCCTACTGCTGATATCCCACGACCGTGACTTCCTTGATCCGGTGGTCGGTCATATTGTTCACCTGCACGCCCTGAAAACCGATCTGTATAAGGGCAACTACAGCGCCTTTGAACGTCTCAGATCGGAAAAGCTGGCACAGCAACAATCCGCTTTCGATAAGCAGCAACAGCGCATTGGAGAGATCGAGAACTTTGTCCGCCGTTTCCGTGCTAAAGCATCAAAAGCAAAGCAGGCCCAGAGCCGTCTGAAAGAACTGGAACGGATGGAGCGGATTGCACCGGCGCATGTCGATAGCCCGTTCAGCTTTCGCTTTGCCAATGCTGAAAACACCTCCCATCCTCTGCTGCAACTGGACAAAGCCGCCTGTGGTTATGAGCAGAAAATAATCCTGCCAGAGGTAGGCTTGTCACTGGAGCCTGGCGCAAGAATTGGATTACTGGGCCCTAACGGTGCCGGTAAGTCTACCCTGATCAAAACCATTGTTGGCGATCTTGCACTGCAGGCCGGTGAACGTAAGTGCGGCGAACATCTGAAGGTCGGCTATTTCGCCCAGCATCAGCTGGAAGCGCTGGATATGCAGGCTTCAGCCGCGCTGCATATCCAACGTATCAGTCCAAAAGCGTCTGAGCAGGATATCCGCAACTTCCTTGGTTCCTTTGGCTTCCATGGCGATGAAGCGACAGAACCGGTCAGCCGTTTTTCCGGTGGCGAGAAAGCCCGTATCGCACTGGCGCTGATCGCCTGGCAGAAGCCAAATCTACTGCTGATGGACGAACCTACCAACCATCTGGACCTTGAGGTCCGACACGCACTAACCGTCGCTCTGCAGACCTTTGAAGGCGCACTGGTACTGGTTTCCCACGACCGTCACCTGCTACGCAATACCGTTGATAGCTTCCTGTTGGTTGCCAACGGTGAAGCTAAGCCTTTCGATGGTGACTTGGAAGATTACCAGAACTGGCTAAGCGCACAGCGACGTCAGGAAGCTGAGACCGAAGCCCCTGCGGAAGCACGCGAGAATCGCCAGCTCAGTGCAGCTGAGCGAAAAGAGCAGAAACGCCTAGAAGCGGAAAAACGTGCCCAGTTGCGCCCGCTGAAGAAACAGGCGGACAAACTGGAGCAGCAACTAGATAAGTGCCACCAGCAGCAACAGTCAGTAGAAGAGCAGTTGTCAGATACCAGTCTCTATGAAGAACAGAATAAGGCTCAGCTGAAGTCGCTGCTGGCAGAACAGGCAACGCTACAACAGCAGGCCGATACTCTGGAAATGGAGTGGATGGAAACACTCGAGTCGCTAGAACAGCTGGAACAGGAACTCGGCTAAAACAAAAACACCGGCAATCGCCGGTGTTTCTCTATCTACTTTCAGATACTAACCAGCAAAAATCTGAGTTAGCTCATGCAGCTCGTCTTCTGCTGCCAATACAGCTTCCATCACCTCGGTGACTATCGCAGGCGTTAACCCCAGCTGCTGAATCAGACCGTTCAGGTCTTCTCCGGTCGGCCCGTCACTGAGCCCTTTTTCTCTCAGCAGGCGATCGGTCAGATGAATTAAACGGGCATAAGTAATATAAGGTGAGTCTGCATCTACGTCATTTTGGTAGCGCACCGCGTGGCACACCTCTTCTGGTAGCTGCCAACTTTCCAACAGCCAGGCACCAACCTGCTCACGGCTGACATTCAGTACCTGTTTCTCGATATGAGACGCTTCCATATGAGGGTTCGCCTCTATATAGCGCGACAACAGTGAGAAATGAGGTGGGAATAGATGTGCCAGAACCAGATAACCGAAGTTATGCAGCAAACCAGACAGATAAGTCAGGCCCGGATTCGGTCGGATCTCCAGTGGAATCTTCTTGCTAAGCTTTTCAGCCAGTGTTGCGGTATAAACCGTCTGCAGCCAGTAAGGGATACTTCCTCTTGGCGTATCATCCGGCACTTCCATGGTTTTACCCAAGGTCACGCCCAATGCCAGGTTCACTACCAGGTCATATCCTAACACCCGGATGATCGCATCTTCGATCGACTGAACCTTACCTGGCGCAGCATAGTACGGAGATACAGACCAGCTCATCACCTGCGCCGAAAGGCTTGGATCCACCTTCACGACCGGCACCAGATCGTCGACACTGGCATCCGGATCAGAGCGTAACATCACGATCTTCTGAACCGTTGGTGAAAGTGCTGGCAGCCCTAATGTATCTTCCAGTCGCTGGCGAATACGCAGCGCTGTAAATTTTTCCACCGCCTGTGTAATCACAGCGCGGTCATCGCCCTGAGGCTGATTCTCTGCGATCTGCTCCTTGCTCAGCGCAAACTGGCTGAAGGTGGCTTTATCATGGAGCCACTGTGCTGGCAGATGAAAGGTCAGACTTGAGTGAGGCTCTACGATTGTCAGCAGACGCTGCTCCGACAGTGACATATCGATAAAGACGGGCAGGGAGAAGAGTTTTTCCAGCCCCGACTCATGACGCAGAGCCGGCTGGCCAAAGAAGCGTTCAGCATCAGCACCACGCACTGGTTGCAGGTGGCGGCCACTGTGCTTCCAGACACCGGCCAAATTCAGGAGATAGTTACTAGGCAGCAACGCCAGTACCTTGCCCTGGCTATCGTGCAGCAAAACAATCCGGACAGTACTTTTACCGCCGCTGACTTGATGGCTGACAGAGACACCAACAGACACTTTTGCACTCCAATATTGGACGGACCCACAACAGCAGAGGCTGTCACTTCTTACTGCTAAGAGTATAGGAAAGTCGGCTATTTATCATCTGGATAATAGCACGTAGATCAACCATTGCTGCTGAATAGAGACAGTTTCTCGGAAATTACTGAACGGCTAGCGGTGAATGGAGTTCACGCTTTTCAGCACTCTCAGCTTCTTGATCACTCGGGCCAGGTGGACACGGTCTTCCACTGTGACATCCATATGCACCGTATTCAGCAAGGCTTCCTTCTCGCCTATATCGATTTTCAGGATGTTTGCGCCAACCGCAGACACCGTATTGGCCAAAGATGCGATGATACCGCGATCAGAAGTGACCTCCAGTGTCAGGCTGACCGGGAATTCGTCGTGAATATCTTTCGACCACTGCAGATAGATACATTTTTCCGGATCATCGCGCAGGTAACCGATATTGCGGCAGTCGCTGCGATGAATCACCAAACCACGACCACTGCTGCTATGACCGATAATATTGTCGCCCGGAATCGGATAACAGCACTTGGCATAGTTCACCACCATACCTTCAGTGCCTTCGATCGCCATCGGTTTATTACCGTTGCTGGCCCGCGCCTCAGTTTCTGTACCTTCCTCGGTATCCGGCTTCAGGCGTCGTGCGACCACATAGGCCATCCGGTTACCCATACCGATATCTTCGAGCAGGTCATCAAGATTACTGAACTGAGCTTCTTCAAGCAGCTCAGCCAGTTTCTGCTGATCAATATCATCCAGCGAAGTACCGTAGTTGCTGAGAAACTGTCCCAACAACCGGCGGCCCAGTACTACGGACTCATGGCGCTGCTGGTTCTTCAGGAAATGACGGATACTAGAGCGCGCCTTACCGGTGACAACGAAATTGAGCCACGCCATATTTGGCTGCGCGCTTGGGGTCGTGATCACCTCTACAGTAGCACCGCTTTCCAGCGGTTCTGACAGCGGTGCCAGGCGACGGTTAATACGGCAGGAAACACAAGAATTACCTATATCGGTATGTACCGCATAGGCAAAGTCGATCGGTGTAGCACCTTTTGGCAGTTCCAGAATCTTGCCTTTAGGAGTGAAGACGTAGACCTCATCCGGGAACAGATCTTTCTTCACATGCTCGATAAACTCCATCGAGTCACCGGCACGTTTCTGCATCTCCAGCAGACCCTGCACCCATTTACGAGCACGGTTATAGGAACCAACAGCGCTATCAGAGTCGCCATAGGCCTTATAGTGGCTATGCTCGGCAATACCCTGACTGGCAACGGCATCCATCTCTTTGGTTCGGATCTGAACCTCAATCGAGATATCGCGGCTACCAAAAAGGTCGGTATGCAGCGATTGATAGCCATTAGCCTTAGGAATTGCGATGTAATCTTTAAAACGCCCCGGCACCGGCTTATACAGGTTGTGCACCACACCCAGAATCCGGTAACAGTCATCTACGCTTTCGGTGACAATACGGAAGGCAAATACATCCATAATCTCAGCGAAGGATTTCCGCTGCAGGCGCATCTTCTGGTAGATGCTATAGAGATGTTTCTGGCGACCATTTACAAAGCCAGACAACCCTTCCTGTTGCAGACGTTCCTGCAGGCTGGACTGAATATCGGTGATCAGATCCTTACGCTTACCACGAGCTTCCACCACTGCGCGGCGAATATACTTGGCGCGCATCGGATAAAACGCCTGAAACGCCAGATCTTCCAGTTCTACCTGCAGATCGCGCATACCCAATCGGGATGCAACAGGTGCATAGATATCAAGGGTTTCGCGGGCGATTCGACGCTGCTTAACCGGTGGCATGGCACCCAAAGTGCGCATGTTATGCAGTCGGTCAGCCAGCTTCACAAGAATGACGCGGATATCCTCCGCCATCGCCAGCACCATCTTCTGGAAGTTTTCCGCCTGAGCTTCAGCCTTGGTTTCAAATTCCAGATGGGTCAGTTTGGAAACACCGTCGACGATATCCGCTACCGCTTCACCAAACTGGTTATGGATGCCTTCGTAGCTGATCTCGGTATCTTCGATCACATCATGCAGCATCGCGGCCATCAGGCTTTGATGATCCATATGCATACCGGCAAGAATTCCGGCTACAGCGAGGGGGTGGGTAACGTAAGGTTCGCCACTTTTACGGCGCTGGCCATCATGAGCCTGCTCAGCGTAAAAATAGGCACGACGCACGTCCCGGATCTGCTGCAGATCCAGGTATTCTGTTAAACGTTCAGAAAGTGCGTCGATCGTCGGCATCGTAAATCCTGTGCTACATCAAATACTAGCAGTATCCAGTGTCATCAATGCCGTATCAAGAGGGGGAAGCAGAATATCTCTGCTAAAGACTACCGTCTGACGGATTAGTCTTCCTGAATTTCGTCCAGAACAGTCTTATCAGTCAGGCCTTCAGCGATTTCACGCAGCGCGACAACTGTCGGCTTATCGTTTTCCCACTCAACCTTTGGCTCTTTACCACCAACAGCCAGCTGGCGAGCGCGCTTGGACGCAACCATGACCAGTTCAAAGCGGTTGTCGACGTTTTCCAGGCAATCTTCAACGGTTACACGTGCCATTTAGGACCTCGGTTAATGAGATTTTATTGCTAAAAATAAGACCGCGCAGTTTACCTGATCAATTACTGATCTGACAAGAGGTCGGCTAGCAGTGATTGATGGCGTAATTGCTGTTTCGCTAGTTTAGCTCGCTCTGCAACAAAAATAGCCTGAAGTTCCACCAGCGCCTGGTCGAAATCATCGTTAATCACGAGATAATCAAACTCGTTGTAGTGGCTCATCTCGCTAACAGCTTCAGACATCCGGTGAGCGATTACCTCAGCATCATCCTGGCCACGGCCATTCAGGCGCTGTTCCAGCGCATCACGTGATGGTGGCAGGATAAATACCGATACCGCTTCCGGCATCAACTTTCTTACCTGTTCAGCACCCTGCCAGTCGATCTCCAGAATCACATCAATACCGGCTTGCAGCTGCTCTTCCACCCACTGACGTGAAGTGCCATAGCGGTTGGTGAATACCTGAGCATGCTCCAGAAACAGCTGTTCGCCGATCATCTGCTCGAAATCTGCCAGCGTGACGAAGTTGTAGTCCTGACCATCAACCTCACCCGGACGCATATCGCGAGTGGTGTGGGAAACCGATACCCGAATGCCACTATCCTGTTGCAGCAGCGCCTTAACCAGGCTGGTTTTACCGGCGCCCGAAGGAGCAGATACGATGTAGAGAGTTCCCTGATGTGCCATATATATACCGTCTGTCGCTGTTACCCGGCCCAAGAGCCTTTGTTGCTGTCTGTATTTCTATATACAAACTTGCGGAAGCGGCGATTATACGGATTTTACCTCTGGATTGCAGTGACATCGGCCGGGCAGGACTTAAGGTTCCGTTCTAAGCTTATCCGCATCACTTCCACTTTCAGCAGGGATCCCTTAAACGGGTTAGCGCTGAGCTGAAAGGTATGCGTTATGAAGACAATTCTGACATTGCTCCTGTTCTTTTACTGCTCTCATTTGCAGGCCAACCGCATCATCCTAACTACCCATGACCTGAACCCATATAGTTACTATGACAGCAAAGGCCAGTTAACGGGCTCGGCCGTCGAGGTAGTGCGCTGCGTGATGAAACAACTACGCGAACCATACGAGATAAGGGTCGTACCCTGGAAGCGGGCCCAATTTCTGGTGCATACCGATCAAGCCCATGGTTTCTTTGCAGCTTCTCGTAACTATATGCGCGATCGCTATGCTGAGCTATCAGAGATTATCGCTGAGCAGAAATGGACATGGTATCTACTAGCCGATTCCCCTTTCGATCCGAAATCCGACTCCTTCAAAACGGAAGCCACAGTTACCAGTTTCTTAGGTGCCAATATGCATAGCTGGCTGGAAGGTAACGGCTACAAAGTGTTCAAATCCCCTCCCCGCAATAATCAGCTACTGCTAGATATGCTGCTACATAAACGGGTAGATGCGATTCTGGCTAACGATCAGGTGATGGGCGCACTGATCAAGCAAAACGAGCTGGGCTCGAGCATTAGAGAAGTGGTGAATATCAATAAGTCGCTCGGCGTTTATTTTTCGAAGAACTTTTTGCAGTCAGAGAGGCGGGACTTCCTGGCACTATTTAACAAAGAGGTAGCAGGCTGTCGTAGTTTGCAGGAGTGAGGTACCAACAGGAGGTTTGACTGCCGGTACCTGTAATAACTTATTCGATATTCTGGATCTGCTCTCGCATCTGTTCGATCAGCACTTTCAGCTCCACCGCATTCTGAGTGGTATCAGCCACCACAGACTTAGATGACAGAGTATTGGCTTCACGGTTCAGCTCCTGCATCAGGAAGTCCAGGCGACGACCGATCGCCCCTTTCTGCTTCAGGATACGGCGTACTTCCTGAACATGGGTGTCCAGGCGGTCCATCTCTTCATCGACGTCAGCTTTCTGCGCCAGGATGGTGATCTCCTGCTCCAAACGCCCCTCTTCCAACTCAACTTTGAGTTCAGCAAGCCGGTTCGCTAAGTTATCGCGCTGTGCCTGTAGAATTTGTGGCATACGTTCACGCACTTCTGCGACGATTTCGCTGATCGCAGCAAGACGCTGTTCGATTAGTCCGGCCAGTTCAACACCTTCGCGTTCACGGCCTTTCACCAGATCCTGCAGAGCATCGGCAAAGGTATCGAGCGCACACTGCTTTACTTCGTCCATGTCCAGTTCAGTGTCTTTCAGCACGCCCGGCCAGCGCAGTACATCAAGCGGGTCCAGTGCTTTGCTCTCAGGCAGCAACTGTTGCACCTGATCTGCCGCCGCGATCAGCTGGGACACGTAATCTTCGTTGACTGTCAGCGTTTGCTGACGCGCTTCAGGGACGAAACGCAAGGTGCATTCCACCTTGCCGCGGCTCAGGGTTTTGCGTAGCTTTTCACGCAGTGGGCCTTCCAGTTCACGGAACAGTTCCGGCAACCGCAGGTGCGGTTCCAGGTACCTATGGTTCACTGAGCGCAGTTCCCAAGTCAGGCTTCCCCAGCTCTGCTGGCTTTCCTGACGCGCAAAGGCCGTCATACTACGTGTCATATAAGCAGTTCTCGATTAAAATTGTTTACCATATTCTATCAGTGAGTTGTCTGGCACTCTATCAGACAACAGTGTTTCCGGTTTAACAGGTATCAAGTGGTATGAGTTCCTCTATCTCCGAACAGTTACAGAACCTCGGCATTAAAAGCCTCCGCCCTAGCGGCCGTAAAGAAGATCAGATGCGTGAAGTACGCATCACCCGTAACTTTACCATGCACGCTGAAGGCTCAGTTCTGGTTGAGTTCGGCGACACTAAAGTGATCTGTACTGCCAGCGTTGAGCGCGGCGTGCCACGTTTCCTGCGCGGTTCCGGCCAGGGTTGGGTCACTGCTGAATACGGTATGCTGCCTCGTGCAACCGGCTCCCGTACCGGCCGTGAGGCGGCTCGTGGTAAGCAGGGCGGCCGTACCGTTGAGATCCAGCGCCTGATCGGTCGCTCTTTGCGTGCAGCGATGGACCTGAATAAACTGGGTGAGAACACTATCACCATCGACTGTGACGTTATTCAAGCTGACGGTGGCACCCGTACTGCTTCTATCACTGGCGCTTACGTTGCGCTCTGCGATGCGGTTAACTTCCTCAAGCAGGATAAGAACGGCGCGATGAAAGGCGATCCGATCAAAAACCAGATCGCAGCAATCTCCGTTGGCGTATTTGAAAACACGCCTGTGCTGGATCTGGATTATGCTGAAGATTCAAAAGCAGAAACCGATATGAATGTGATCATGAACAGCAAAGGCGGTTTCATCGAAGTACAGGGCACAGCAGAAGGCGAAGCATACAGCCGCGAAGAGCTGAACCAGATGCTGGAACTGGCAGAAAAAGGCATTCAGGAGCTGTTCCAGAAACAGCGTGAAGCGCTTAAAGACTAAATGGCCAGTCCATCAAAAAAGGGAGCTTTAAGCTCCCTTTTTTATGACTCAAACAAACTCAGGCGTCTATCGAGTAGTCGATAATCACTGGCGCATGCTCTGAGAACTGCTGTTCGCGATAGATCTGTGCACTTGTGATCTGTTTGCGCAGATTGGCAGTGGTTATCTGATAATCCAGTCGAGCGCCTTCATTCAGCTTGCGCGCACGGTTGTAATCAGGCCACCAGCTAAACTGACGCTCTGCTTTGTTGACTGCACGGAAAGCATCGATGTAGCCCATCTCGCCCAGCAACTCTTCCATCCATTCACGTTCTTCCGGCAGGAAGCCAGAAACCGTCTGGTTTACATACCAGTTACTCAGATCAACCGGGCGATGAGCAATATGGAAAGTACCGCAGAAAATAAAGTCGCGACGTTTACGCAGCGTTTTCTTAAAGTGCCCCTGCAGCAGCTGCAAATACTCTTCTTTCATCTGCTGAGCATCATCGCCCTGCAGACCAGAAGGTACAGACATAGATGCGACACTGACGCCATCGAAGTCGGCCTGGATAAAGCGGCCGTGGAAATCACAGAGCTCAAACCCCAGACCTGTCATGATCGCCTTCGGCATCTTCCGGCTGTAAATAGCCACACCGCTGTAGCCATCCTCGAAAGCATCGAAGAAGTATGGGAAATAGCCCTCAGGATGAAATCTCTCATCATCCAGCTGGTATTCCTTGGCCTTCAGGTTCTGAAGACAAACCACATCAGCATCCTGCTGGACCATCCAGTCGAAGAAGCCATTTTCGGCGGCCTGTTCAATGCCCTGTGTATTGAAGGTGATAACACGCATGTTTTTGGTGCCCTATGAGCGCGCAATAAAACGAAGGTATAACATTAAAGCGTGAATTGTATCGGGAACTGAGGCAAATTGAAATTTGATCATTCGTATCAGAACAGTAATTTTTTCGGTCTATTGCGTTATTTCCCCCCTTTTCTGGCCTGTTTCACGATCAAACGGGCTGTTAAAATAGCGCCGATTTTAATTTTGTACCGCGGAGCCAAAGAATGCAGGATTACCAGAGAGAGTTTATCGAGTTTGCCATTGAGAAAAATGTCCTGCGTTTTGGTGAGTTTACCCTGAAGTCAGGCCGTACCAGCCCGTACTTCTTCAATGCAGGTCTGTTCAACACCGGCGAAGCACTGGCGAAGCTGGGTCGTTTCTACGCTGCTGCCATCGAAAACTCCGGCATCCAGTTCGACGTTCTTCTTGGCCCGGCTTATAAAGGTATCCCACTGGCTACCACCGCTGCCGTTGCTCTGTACAACGACCACCAGCGTGACGTGCCTTACGTGTTTAACCGCAAAGAGGCCAAAGCCCATGGCGAAGGCGGCACACTGGTTGGCGCTGAGTTGAAAGGCGACGTGATGATCATTGATGACGTTATCACTGCGGGCACTGCGATCCGCGAAGTGATGGATATCATCAACGCTGCAGGCGCGAATCCAGGGGGCGTGGTGATTGCTCTCAACCGTATGGAGAAAGGTAAAGGCGAACTCTCTGCGATCCAGGAAGTTGAACGCGACTACGGTATGCCAGTTGCTAGCATCGTCACTCTGAACGATGTGCTGACCTATCTGGAAGAGAAAGGCGGTATGGATAAAGAGATCGCAGCGATCAAAGCATACCGTGAACAGTACGGTATCGAAGGATAATTAGCGCTAGCATCCTAAGGGTTGTTGATCACTCGACAACCCTTAATTGCACCCGACGTGAAGCAGAATCAATTCCTGTTCCACAACGCCCCAAGCTACTTATTGTCAGATAGGACTGACTGGCGACTGTCACCCTCTGACAACTCACCTCTGCACGGCAGTTAAAGCCAATATCTGCCAACGCGGTTTCCGCAGCAGAAGCGGAACAAACTGCACTGCCAGCCAGATCAGGATGTAACAGCTCTGATGTTTCTAGCTCAAGCCCCGACTGAGCTGCCATCATCGCCCTTGCTGACAGGTATTCCTGCGCAGTGACTGCCTGACTCGCCTGATAGAACAGACTCATCGCAGCCACCAGCAGCGACATGATGGTGATCACAAAGATCGCCGTGATCAGACCCAGACCACGCTGAGAACCAGGTCCTTTTCGTTCGCTTCGATATTTAAGGCACATTTCGCATCTGCACCTCTGTCTGAATCCTGAGTGTTTCGCCCTGATCGGAGACGCTGAGATCAAGCATCACTAATCCATTCCGCTGCAGATCTGGCGGCACTACCTGAAATGGCGTCGCCGATGTCATATTAACCGCCAACAGCTGACGGTTAGGCTCCGCAGCTGGCAACAGTGCCGGATCAGGCTGCGAAGCGATAAAGCCATAGTTCTGATACCGGAACAGATCAGTACCAACCAGACAAAAGCTGACCGGTGTCGCCACCATAAAATACCGATCAAATGGTGATGCGGCTGGAAAGGTATGACTGGCGGCCAATGTCACTGTCACCGCACTGGTCAGCGAGACCAGATCGCTGGCTGCAGTCGACGCTGGCTGTTGGGTGACAACGCTGTTATTACTGAGCTGATAGATAGGAGCGGTATCAATAGGATAAACCGCTACCCTGCCGATAGTCGGTTCCTCAGTATAAGGGATTGAACTAAAGCTCGATGACGCTGTAATCAGAGGAATATCAAGATAATTTGAAGCCGCGACGATCGGCACAAATTCCAGGCAGCCGTTAGCGGCCCTCGCACTGTTCGGCAATGCGTTGCGTACTTCCCGGTTCATCCGCTCTACAGCAGAGCGTGCAGACCCCGCCAGGCTGTCACGCCTGACCGTTGCGCCGTAGCCCTCAGCAGTACCGACAATAAACTGTGTGGTGCCAACGGTCAGTACCAGCAGCAGGATCAGCACCACTACCAGTTCAATCAGGGTAAAACCTTGCTGATGACGCATCAGTAGTTCCCCCTGAACGAGACAAAGCTCACAGTATTCTCACCGCCCGGCGGGGTCACCTGAATTTCTATCCGTTTTACCAGATCATTGTCACGACCAAACGCCGAACCTGCATAGCTAATAGTCACTTGTACCTGATAGCCGTTGTAGTCAGGTCGCTGTACCCCGAGCGCATTTAACGACGGGCTCTCACTCAACTGATGGTAATCATCCACATCGTCGAAGGTAGCGCGGGTTTCACCTGTCTCAAAGCCGAAGGATCCTTCAGCAGTACAGGCATTGCCACCACTACTGCAGGCAGGTACACCACCAATAGGCGTCTGCTCGTCATAACGTTTGGTCAGAATCTCTTCAGTGTACGCCTGCCCTAAGTGGGCAGTCTTGGATTGCCAGAGAGGATCAGAGCTGTTCCCGGCGGTCTGACTGAAACCAAATACCATCGCCAGGAGTGCGATCGTGATAATCACTATTGTTAGTATGGTTTCGACCAACGAAAAGCCGTGCTGATGGTGTTTCATCGACAGGCCCCTACATAGGCTAGCCCCACAGGGGAGACGCAGAGTAAGGCTCCACCACCGGTTGTTAATTCTATGCTGGTATTGAGCGCTGTTACCGGGTTCACACCGATCTGGATACCGGTCAGGTCACCTAACTGGCTATAGCTAAGGGTAAAAGACTCCCCTACCCCAATCGCCACCGTTATACCTGTATAACGCACCGATAAATCAGACTCTGATTCAACTTCATAAGTCTGATTCTCTGCACCTGTAGTGACGACCAGATCCCATAACGCATCGGTCGTTCGGGTGAGCTGTATTGAGGTTGCCTCACCATGATGGGCTAATGCCACATTCTGACTCAGGCGGAGATAGGAGAGAACGCGGTCCCGAAAGACCGCATTCTCATAAGATGAGATATTTCCCAAACGGGATATCGCAACTGCGCTGACGATTGAGATCAGCGCAAGTACAGTAATAAGTTCTACCAGGGTAAAGCCGGTCTGATATGCAGGTCGACAACACACAGACCGTACCATTTAAACTCTACCCCGATATGATTAGTTCAGGCCGTTAGTCTGAACGTCACCGTCTGCAGTATCGTATACGATGGTGCGATCAGTAGTACCGTTTTGCTGACGATATGTAAAAGTACACTCGGTTGTATTTGTGATACTAGCAGCGTAATCCACTCCATCTCCTGCTGCGATCGAAGCAACCGGACGGCTACCTTGTAGTACACCATTCCAAACTTCAACACAATTCACATTTGTTGGTGTTGCAGCGTTAGCTACAGACTCCCCTACTGGGAAGAGCGCACCGTTGACGATCAGGTTTTGGCCATCAATGGATACCGCAGCACCACTGGCAACACCGTCAACCACTGCCTGAGCCTTAGCCAGCGCAACACCTGACGCCAGACCACCAGCAGCACCGCTGACTGCTGCGTTATGGGCATCATCGGTTACGTTGATAAAACGTGGCAGAGCCACCGCCGCCAGAATACCCAGCAATGCAATAACCACCACCAATTCAATAATGGTGAAACCAGACTGACGTTTCATACAAGACTCCATCTGTACTCTAATAGACTGAATTATTTAACTATTATCGTTTTCAGGCAATGACTTAGCCATTACCAAGATCAACTTTATGGTTCCCAGCTAAAGGGAGTGACCGGTTTCAACACCAATGCGGCATTCTGTTGTTGCGGATCCATCACCGTAGTTACCCGGTAGCGAATGATTCCATCCGCTCGCCCTTGCTGTTTTAATCGGCCGTAACGTGCCGCTTTGTACACTAACCAGCCCCGCTCTGTAACGAAATACCATCTTTCCCCTACAAGCGGTTCAGACTGATCCAGCTGCTTTTCAGATATAGTACCGCCATAACCACTTAACGTAAGCTGTATATCCGGTACTTTCAGCGTAGTTTTTTGCGCTTGGCTCCATTCAAGCGGATTTGTACCCGCCAGTTTAACCAACTCACCTCGGTTACCCTCGATATAGGCCTTAGCCTCTCGGGATCGCAACAGACTATTTAACTGACCAAGGTTACTATAAAAACGTGCCCGTTCTGTCTGCTCGGCCACTCGTTCAAATCGACTCAGGGCAACACCAACCAGCAGCAGCATCACAATCACCGAGACCGCCAGCTCCAATATGCTGAACCCTCTCTCCCGCTGCCAGATCACAAGCATTCTGGTTACCTGTTAATCGCTGTACTCAGTTCCCACAATGGCAGGAATACGCCCAATGCCAACACCAGAACCATCGCAGCAATAAAGATGATCAGAATTGGCTCAATCGCGCTGGTCAGGTTCTTCAGGTCGTAATCAACCTCCTGCTCATAGAAATCGGCGGCCTCTTCCAGCATCTGATCGATCTGGCCCGTTTCTTCGCCAACCGACAGCATCTGCATCACTAACGGACTGAACATATTAGTCCGCCCGGCCGTATGGGTAAAACCTTCACCGCGTTCTATGCCCTGACGCATACCAGCGACTTTCTCACCAATATACTGGTTGCCCACAGCGCGTGATATAACCGACAAGCCTTGCTCAATCGGGATGCCAGCTTTCAACACAATACTAAATGTACGTGAGAAGCGCCCCAGGGTGGCACGATAAAAGATACCGCCCACCAAAGGAATTTTTAGTTTAATTCGGTCCCATTCAGGCCGCCCTTTGGGGCTTTTCTTCCATCGAGCAAAAGTAAAAGCCGCCGCAGCAGTGATCGCAAGAATGGTATGCCACCATGCGACTGTGAAATCGGAGAATGCGATTAGCGCCTTGGTTTGCCACGGAAGTTCACCGCCAAACGCAGAGAACACATCTTTGAATGCAGGAATAACGAAGATATTAATAACCACCAGAGCAAGCGCGATAGCGATCAACACAAACGTAGGATAACGAGTCGCCTGTTTAATATTTTTGGTGGTCTGGCGCTCAAGCTCCAGATAATCAGCCATCTGCTTGAATGCATGCTCCAGCTGACCCGTGTTCTCACCGATATGAATTATGCTGACATAGAGGTCATTGAAGAGCTTAGGGTGCTTTCGCATGATGCCCGACAGGGCATGTCCCTTTTCAAGCTCTGCTGCTAACTCATTCAATGTACGGTGAAGCAATGGGTTGCGGACTGTGGCTGCAAGCCCGCGCATCGCGTTAGTAATAGGCACACCGGCTTTCGTCAAACTGTACATCTGACGACTGAACATAATGAGCTCGTCGATACTGACCCGTTCAAACCAGCGTTTAATGCCGCCCAGCTGAATTTCACCAGTACCCTTTTTCTCAGTTTTGCGACTTTCACCAGCTTGGATGGTAACCGGGATAATGCCCTGATCCGATAACATAGACGCCGCAGCGCTGCTATTCAGTGCTTCGATCTCGCCACTGGCCGCGTCACCACTACGGGTCCTGCCGGTATACTGAAATATAGCCATCCGTCAGCTACTCCAGCTCCAATCCGCCAACAGAACGATCTTCCGAGTCAGCAGGAACGTCCAGATATTCCGACTCATCCATCTGCTCGGTTACCCTGAAGACCTCATCCAGAGAGGTCACTCCCTGAGCCGCCAGATCCAGTGCACTGGCTACCAATGGTTTATAATTCTCATCGGCCTGAGCAGCTATGCTGAACGCCGAGCTGTCGTTTCGGCGCAATGCATCAGCCATAGATTCATTAATCTCCAACAGCTCAAAAATACCGATACGACCTTTGTAACCGGTGTTATTGCAGTAAGTACAACCGCGGCCGTATTTCAGTTTTATCTCATCATAGCCAAAATCGCTCAAACGGCTTTCAAGCCAGAGCTCTTCCTGTCGGCTGGTCTCATGAGGCGTAGAACAGTGTTCGCATATCTTTCGTACCAAACGCTGTGCCAACACGCCACGCAGTGCCGAGCCTGCAAGATAGCCTTCGATGCCGATATCGATCAGGCGCATCGCACTGGAAATCGCATCATTGGTATGCAGAGTCGAGAGGACAAAGTGACCGGTCATCGCAGCCCGCATCGCGATCTCTGCAGTTTCGCGGTCACGAATCTCACCGACCAGCAAAATGTCGGGGTCCTGACGCAAAGTCGAACGAAGGACCTGAGAAAAGGTCAGGCCGATCTGAGGGTGTACCTGTACCTGATTGATACGCGGCAAACGATACTCCACCGGATCTTCAACGGTGATGATCTTCTTCTCTGGTTTATTCAGCTCATGCAAAGCGCCATAAAGCGTGGTGGTTTTACCACTACCTGTTGGGCCTGTTACCAGCAAAATACCATGAGGCTCGTTGATCAGTTTACGCATACGCCCAAGCATTTTTGGCGGTAAGCCAGCATGATCCAGCCCGATTACACCTGATGTCTGATCCAGCAAACGCATAACAACCGACTCACCGTGCTGAATAGGTAAGGTTGAGATACGGACATCGATATTGTGATTCTTAACGCTGATGTTGAAGCGGCCATCCTGTGGCAATCGCTTCTCGGAGATATTCAGCTGCGCCATCAGCTTTAGCCTTAGCACCAGCGCAGAAGCGATTCGCTTCTCCTTCATCACGTGTTCCTGCAAGACGCCATCAACACGTTGACGGATACGCAGTACCTGTTCATCCGGCTCTATATGGATATCCGAAGCGCCAACCTGCACAGCATCTTCAAAGAGACTCTGAAGCAGACGAACAACAGGAACATCGACTTCATCTGTGGCTGATAGCTGAGCGAGGTCAAAGGCATCTTCAGCGATCTCCTCATTCAGCTCATCGGCGAGGGATTCTATATCGCTGGTTCTTCGGTAAACCAGATCCAGAGTTTGCAGCAACTGCCCTTCAGAGACTACCGCTTGCTCGATTGGCTTTGGTAACAGGCGCTGTAGTTCATCGTAAGCGAAGATATCCAGTGGATCAGGCATACCGATCAGGAAGTGGCCTGGCTGCTCCTTCAGAACGATCGCACGAAAACGACGGGCATGGGTCTCCGACAGACGTTTCACATCCTGAGGATCGAAAGAGTACTGAGCTAAATCAACCAGCGGGATATTCAGCTGCTGTGACAGGAATTCAAGAAATTTCTGCTCTTCGACATAGCCCATCTGCAGCAGCGTCTTACCCAGTTTCTGACGGGTACTTTTTTGCCGCTCCAGCGCTTCCATCAACTGAGGTTCGGTGATGACGCCGTTTTGTACCAGCAGGTCACCAATTCGGATTTTCATCTTCGGTGCAGCCATTACGCCAACCTCTCCTTACTGCAGCGTCTGCAAACGCTGGCGTATTAACTGTTTACTGCTGCGGTCCGCTGCCGGTACCCGCAAACCATTCTGATAAGCTTGCCTTGCCTGTGCAGTACGGCCCAATCGCTCAAGTGACAGCCCTAGCCCCAACCACCATCGAGCTTGGCCCTGATCTTCTGCGAGCAGCTTCAGATATGTCTGGCTAGCTTTAGTGTATTGACGAGTCTGGAACTGAGCATTGGCAATGACTTCATAATAGGAGCGGTACTGCTGAATCGCTGGCGTCGCACGCTGCAACGACTTAAGCGCTAACCAGGGCTGCTGTTGCATCAGATGACTGCGAGCCTCAAGTTCAAGCAACGGCACAGCATTGGGGTGTTTCCTTAGCCCGGCAGAGATCGTTTTGCGAGCGGCAGCCGGCTGTGATTCAGCTAACTGAATGCCAGCTAACAAAGCGACCTCTTCAATACCTGCGCCATCTTCGGCAGCGATCTCTTTCTGCAGCATCACAACAGCATCGGCGCTGTTTTTCGTCAGCAGTAGCTTACGAGCCTGTTTCACCACAGGAGGTTTCACATCTGCTTTCACCATCTCTGTTGGCTCAGTACGATCTGCCTGTTCCGATTCGTTAGAAGTGACAGTATCAGCCGTTGTGTCCTCAGTGATCAAAGCAGCTACTTCAGCACGCACCTCCTTATCAGATGGCACACCGAGAGGAACATGCTCCTCTTCAGGCTCATTAACCGGACGCTCCGCAATCAGAGCTTCAGGTAACGGCAGAATATCGATCACCATACGAGGCGGTTTGTTCAATACCGCCGTTATATATGTCACCGGCTTAGCAGCGACCATAGCCAATTCAATGTCATCACCAACACGGGTAATGTTAACTAATTCCAATAGTTCTTCAGGCACAGCAGGTAGCGCTTGCTCAAGCTTGGTATCAGCCAGCCGGATCACCAGATCAGACTGATTTTTCTCAATAACCTGTTGCTGAACCTTTTCAGACAGCGATAGCACCAGGCGCCCACCATTACCCAACGCCTGCCACTTCACCTCGCTGACTAGTGCTCCTGAAGGGCTCTCCGACACTTCAGCCTTCACAACGTCTGGCACTACCTGAACGGGGTCAGCAGCAGAGGGCTCTTCTGCAAGAACCGGAGCGGCAGGCTTATTGCTCTGCAACTGCCACCAGAAATATCCTGCTGCGGATACTGCAACAACCACAACCAACAACAGCAGGAAGACCACTTTTCCCTGACCTGCGGCAGACTGATTGACCGCATTTACCGCATTGTCCGGGCGATCCCTCTGTTCCAGATCGCGCAACATATCGTTGACCAAACTCATAACGCGCCTCCGGAAATAGCAAACAATACCGCCAGACTGCCGCAGAGTGACAAGCCGGCAAGCGCCAGAGGCAAAGCAAACCGAGTAAGTAACGGCAGTTGAAGCGGCTCAGTATCAGCTACAGCTTTAACGACATAGCTCTTACGCACACGCTTTTCACCTTTACCAAAAGCCACCATTAGGGCCTTATGACACAAGATATTCACCAATCGCGGGACACCTTTGGAAGCTGCTGCAACACAACGGACAGCACCCGCATCAAACATCGAGAGGCCCTCAAAACCTGCCCTCACCATCCGTTGTTCAATGTAATGCCGAACTTCGTCAGTACTTAACTGGCGTAGCTTATAGCTGAATGTAATTCGCTGTTGAAGCTGCCTGAGAGAAGGTCTGGCCAGCAAGGTATCGAGCTCCGGTTGGCCAAATAAAACAACCTGAAACAACTTAGCTGATTCGGTTTCCAGGTTTGTGAGCAGGCGCAGAGCTTCTATCGTTTCTTCCGGCATCGCCTGAGCTTCGTCAACGATTAGCACCACACGCCTTTGCTCCTTCGCCAGCGCTATCAGTTTCTGATTGATTGTCTGAATTAACTCATAATCCTGCACAGAGGGATCTGCCGCTAAACCCAGTTCAAGTGCAAAACTGCGTCGAAACTCTTCAGGTTTCAGATAAGGATTCGGAATATATGCAGTGACGTAGTCTTCCGCATCAAGCTCGTTAAGCAGAGTGCGGCAGATAAGAGTCTTACCAGTTCCGACTTCGCCCACCACCTTAATAAACCCATCACCATTTTGCAGAGCCACTCGAATCAGCCCTTGCGCTTCCTGATGGGTCGGAAGCTGCAGGAAGAAACGGGTATTAGGTGTCAGGGTAAACGGTAGTTCGCTAAAACCAAAAAAGTCGTTATACATAAGCCAACCACATCACCTATTGAGCTGCCGGTACAGGTGCAGGTTGATATGGCTGCAGTTGCTGGAAGGAACGCAGACTATTCTGCAGATCCCGTTGCCACTGCTTATCATCAGCAATCACAGGGCGCAGTAGGATGACCAGCTCACTCTTTCGGGAACTCTGTCTACGTTGCTGGAACAGCTTGCCCACCCCTGGCAGATCACTAAAACCAGGTGTTTCAGATTCACTATCAGAACTGGTGGCTTTCATTAGGCCACCAATCACAATCACCTGACCGCTTCGAGCCCGGACAATGCTATCGGTTTCACGAATAGTGCTACGAGCTAACGGGATATCGAAATTATCAGTGCCTATGCTGATCTGTTTCTGTTGATCACTGACTTCACTGACGGTCGGGTGAATGTGCAGGATTATCTCGCCGTCCGGGCTGATCTGAGGTGTCACATCAAGTGCGATACCTGAGAAGAAAGGGGTGAGTTCGATATCTGGAGAAGTCGTCGTGCTGGTGCCTGTTGTAGTAGTGTTTTCTACATCAGTGACGAAGAACTCATCAGTGCCGACCTTGATAACCGCTTTCTGGCTATTGATGGTCGATACTCTAGGGCTGGACAATACCTGAACGTCTCCCTGAGATCCCAACAATTCAATCAATGCCGTGAAGTCACCGAGGTTCAGTGCTGCACTGAATATCCCTCCGATACCCTCAGGGCTGACCAGCGAGTCATTATCAACACCTATGCTGATGCTCTTGCCATCAGAGGGTTCACCAACCACATTCCAATCGATACCTGCCTGATAACCGTTGCTCAGTTCGACTTCCAGAATCTTCGCTTCAATGATGACCTGACGTTTCAAAATCAGCTCGGCACGCTCAAGATAGTCTCGAATTGTATCCTGCTCTGACGGCAGCGCACGCACCACTACAACACCGGTTTGCGGAGTAACTACAATGCGACGCCCTTCTGCCTGACCAATAATGGCTGATAGTGTGTCCTGCAGACCGCCCCAGAAATCTGTTTCGCTATTAGTGGTAATGCGGGTACCAACCTGGGTCGTACTGCTGCTGGAAGAACTATCATCCGCATCCCGGACAGAACCGGCACTGACTTGTGTATCCGACTGACCAGTACGAGCAACATCAAGGTAATTAACCTGATAGATCTGGGTTTCCATCTCAGCTGGGATCACTTGATATAGATTCCCTAACTTACGATATTCGTAACCATAGACTTCATGAGCAGCTCTCATCACTTCGGCAACAGTGACGTTTTTGAGCTTCATCGTCAGACTACCGGTTACACCCTCATGCACCAGCATGTTGTAATCGGTTCCCTGAACCAACCCCATAAAAAATTCACGCGCAGGCAAAGCTTCTGCAGACAGATCGAAGCGTTCTTCGTCAGCCGTAGCCAACTGATCGAGACTAATTGGTGGCAACAAATCGTCTGCCGATACTGTCGCGCTTGCACGAGAAGATGACTGGCTTTGATTGTTCTCAATCGCCTGCTCAATCGCAGAGACACTTTCCTGTTTTGGCGAGACACCGGTTACCGGTGTGATCGATTCGCATCCCGACAAAAGCCATATAAAACCTGTAAGCCCAAATAACTTAAGCACCTTCATCCATCAACCTTTATTCGGACCTAATCCGCTTTAACTGAGTGTTATCCGAAACACTGATAAATCTTTGTTCATCATCAACTTGCAGAGAAACGCCAGTAGTAGAGATCTGTAAAACCTCTGCACCACCCACAGTGTCACCGACCTTAACCCGTCTTCCATTAACGACAGCCGACTGCCTGTGACTACCTGACAGCACAGAACTAACTTCAAATTGAGTCGCTCTGTCTTCTTCACCCCCAACAGAGATTGTTTGCTGCCAGCTATCCGGCTGAGTCGGATCTGATGGGAGCGCCTCACTCAGGGCAGCAGTCGGGAAAATGAACACGCAAAAGCTAATCCATAAGAGTTTAAGCACCCAGCCAGCCCTCCTGTGTACTTAACGTATACAGCTCCAATCGAACTTCAGCTTTCGGATACTCCACTACTTTATAATCAAGCGATCGCCAGAAGAAGCCTTCAGACAAACCTTCTAAAGCGATCAGATATTGGTAGATATCCTTGTAGCCACCACGAAGCTGCAACACAAAGCCGTGTTTATAGACTGCACTGCGCTTAACTTCAGACTGATCAGACTCTGCTTTAGAATCATCCTGCAGATCCAACTCATCGACAGGGAGGTTGCTAAGAGCAACCAGTTCCAATCCTTCTGCTGAGGCCAGAATCTTCCTCAGCGATTCGGTCATATCTTCGGGTGCCAGAAGGTTTAACGATAGCTGTTGCAAGCGCATATCAAGCACCTGCCGACGCTGTAGAAGCTGATTGATCGCTACCTTCAACTCTTTATTCGGATGCTTGCCCGCTTTCTGAGTCAACAACTCAAGCTTTTGCTGGCTGATAGATATATTGCTCTTCAACTCTTGCTGTTGCTTTTGAGCTACCTGAGCTCTCTTCAACGATGGCTCAATCACCAACATAAAAGCGATTGCGACTATTGCGACTAATACAGTGACTGTCACCAATAACCGTTCGCGCTTACTCATCGCGTCAAATTTTGTCTGAAGCCCACTACTCATTACGGTTGGCCCTCCCCGGCTAGAGAACCAGCAGCACGGAACATAAGCAGTGCATTAGCTTCAGTTTGTTGAACAGATACTTCCTGCAAACTACTTCCCCTAAAGGCACTGCTTTGACCTAACGCCTGCAGCAACAGGGGTAAGTTTTCTGACTTAAGGGTATTCCCCTCAAGCACTACCTTCTGCTCTTCTTGAGAAAGGGAGAATGCCGTCAACCAGATACCGGAAAAATCGGCCACCGCCAGACCATGCATATAGGCCGAGAAACGGGTTCGGGTTTCTGGCTGAACACCCGCCAGTACTTTGCTCAACCGCTCCATAGCAGCTATATCACTCTTTAACTGAGCTTCCTGCCGCTTCAAAGCAGGATCGGGCCTGCGCGCCAGAAGCTTCTTCTCAATGGCTGAAGCTTGTGCATCCAGCTTTTGGTACTGAGTCGTCAAACGGCTATTGGACTCATCCAGACGCCCACCATACCAATGACTGATCCCGGCACCGGCTCCAGAAACAAAAATAACCAGTATTAACCAAACAATGCACGCTGATGCAGATAACGGATCAAATACCTTTTTAGGCTGGGGCGGAAGCAGATTTATCTGTTGTTTCGTCACGCTACGTCCCTTTTTTCCGGGTTTCTCATCGCAGCAGCAATCGACAACAAGCAGTTCTGTTGTAATTCGATGTCCAGAGTCACTTCAGCATTGACCACATCTGCCAGATCAAGCGAGTGGATATCGAGCCCCAGGTTATAGCGTAAATCAGTAATCAAAGCCGTTTCACCTACTTGCATAGGGAGTAATAACACCCTTACGCAAGGGGGCTTGCCAATCTGACTTTCGTAGTAATCCAGCGAACGCTGCAGATCGAGTACAACGTTACCTGTTTGTGCAGCCTGAATCTCTTCGCTCTGCTGAACATCCAATGCCAATTGACGGGTCAGATACATCGCCTGACCGGACATCAGATTAAGTACGCTTGAAGGAGAGGATAGATAAAGCACCGCTGTGCCTGCTTCTTCATCGCATAGCGGCGCTGTGATATTCAGAAGTGCTGTTTCAGGGACGTCAATTACAGCTGGTTCAAGCGCCATTTGGCCAAGCCAGTTGAGCCAGCCCTGGATCAGCTCACACTTAGCCGCGATAACGTACATCATACGGCCTCGGCCCCGGAATGCATCTTCAGGGAGCGAAACGTAATCCAGCTGAGCGTCTTCAACACTGTATTGGAGAAGATCTTTTACACGCCAGCGGAGGGCATCGATCATTTCAGCATCTGACACATCCGGTGCTTCAACCAGGAAGATCTGATAGCCTTCTGGTGGCAAGACCAGATTTACACCAGCGTTCTCCGCTCCTAGCTGTTGAATGGCCTTAACTATGTCACTGACGCTATTTTTCGGATCAGTTGTAGGCACAAACTGACATCCCTTCAGGACAGGTCCTGACGGGTCTGTAACTACGTAGGCTAACTCAACACCATGTCTCTGAATTACAACAGAAAGAGTTCCTTTAGTACCCTTACGTTTCCAGCCAAAAGACAACAAAAATCAGCTCCTTGATACAGCGTTTCAGTGCGCCCAATAATCATTACACAGCCCCCCTTCTTTTACTATAAAGGAAAGGTTATAGATCATTTTATACAACAAGTTAGCTTAAAGTGTTGACATGAATCCGATAGCAGTGTTTAATGCACGCCTCCTGAGTTGCCCGGATAGCTCAGTCGGTAGAGCAGAGGATTGAAAATCCTCGTGTCGGTGGTTCGATTCCGCCTCCGGGCACCACTTCAGGTCACACAATAAGCCTCGCTATAAGCGGGGCTTTTTTGTGCCTGAATGGAGGCAGGATGAGAAGCACCGATGTGGTTCGACAAGATGCGACCACAGGAGCATTTTGAGACGAGAGAGCATCGCTCTCGAAGCCCGAAGGGACTTAATTTCCCAAAGGAAATTAAGATCAATCCGCCTCCTACGCATGAATTCCTCACGCACAGATAAATAAGCCTCGCCATAAGCGGGGCTGTTTTGTACCTGAACGGAAGCGGAGTGAGAAACGAAGTTCTGGTTCAACAAGATGAAAGAACAGGTGCGTGTTGGGATAAAAGGGCAGCTCCTCTCAGTAGAAAAGGCTTAGTTCTCCCAGCGAGATGACTATAAATCTTGTACCGATATTTATCATGGCTGGTCGCTCCAATAGTTACCCGGAACTGAAGAGCGACGATCAATAAGCAGAGTGTCAGGCGACGATATTCTCACCGGCATCGACAAAGATTCTGTCTCCAGTCATACCACTGGCCAGATCACTCACTAGGAAGGCCGCAAGATTACCCACTTCGTCTGGTGTAGCCTGGCGGTTGAGAGGTGATCGCTCCGCTGCGTGCTCCATCAGCTTTTCGAAGTCTGCAATACCGGATGCCGCACGGGTTTTCATCGGCCCAGGAGAGAGCGAATAGACACGTATTTTCTTTTCACCTAACTCAGCCGCCAGATAGCGAACAGAAGAGTCCAAAGCCGCCTTTACCGGCCCCATAAGGTTATAGTGATCAACGACCTTATCACTACCGTAATAGCTCATGGTGATGAGTACACCACCCTTTTCAGCCATAAGCTTCTCAGCGCATTTAGCTGTACGGATAAAGGAGTGACAGGAGATATCCATCGCTTTTGAAAAGCCTGCTGAAGAGCTATCTAGCAACCGGCCGTGGAGCTCTTCCAGTGGTGACCAGGCGATCGAGTGAATCACAAAATCAATAGAGCCCCAGCGCTCTTCAAGCTGGCTGAAAACATTCTCCAATTCACCTTCGGCTGAAACATCGCAAGGCGCCAGGCAAGCGTCGAGTTCTTCAGCCAGAGGAGAAACAAAGGGCTTCGCTTTCTCGTTTAGGTAGCTAAGGCACAGCTCCGCTCCAGCTTCCCTTAGCTGCCTGGCACAGCCGTAGGCGATACTGTGGCGGTTCGCCACACCTAGAATAAGTCCTTTTTTCCCTTTTAAATCAATTGCCAGTGTCATCACTACTATCCGTTGTTCGAGCCGTTAAGGAACAACCATAGTAGGGAAATATGACAATAATAAAAGCCTTCACTAGTAGTAGGTACTAATTGAAGAGATCAATAGGATATAGAACAGAGGGTGGGCGATGCACAGCACGCTGCTGTGGGAAGCGACCTGGATTATATTTCCGCATTAGGCGCCGTAAAGACTTCCCCATTCGCTTTGGGTATGCCCTAGAGTATTCGGGCTACGCCATCACCCACTCAGAGGCAAGGCTTTCGGCGGGACCGCCGTACTCCATTTTCTCTTTCCACAACGAAAAAACCCCTAGCACAGCGTGCTAGGGGTTTCTCGTATTAGGTGCTTGGCGATGCCCTACTCTCACATGGGGAAGCCCCACACTACCATCGGCGCAATCGCGTTTCACTTCTGAGTTCGGGA